>Ga0334898_1000867_pt1 | contig 41013 bp, 29 predicted proteins | sample GraSluR3_MG_10_FD_207228 | JGI IMG/M metagenome (GOLD analysis project Ga0334898, IMG submission 207228) | Sludge microbial communities from methane-producing bioreactor in Wageningen University, Netherlands - Granular Sludge_3_08-R3 | ecosystem: Engineered > Bioreactor > Anaerobic >... | reverse complement strand
CAGGACCTATCTCAAAATACAGAAATGTTCTACAAGCTTCCAGCTTGTAGTTTCAAAAAATATTGAATACCTATTAGTTAATATTTTGAGTGCAAGCAGGGATGCTCGCACAACATTAATTTTTGTACAGGCTCAGGAAACTTGTAGAACAATGTATGATATTTTTCAATAGCCTTTAACTTCATTCACAAATATAATGCATTTGACAAAAAAGCATTGCACAATAAATATGCAATAATTACACTAATCTCAATATTTATAAAACAATATTTATATAACATATTGTCTTTAAAGATATTAACAACTATTAAGGTTTTGGCATAAGTGATGCTTTTAATATATCTAAATTTAATAAGGAGGAGAAAATGAAAAAGATTTTCTTAACAGTAATGGTCTTAAGTCTTAGTGTAGGTTTATTACTTGCAGCGACAGCCACAGGATTTGTAACTGACCAAACAACCGGTGAAGGCATTGAAAATGCATTTGTGAAATTTAAACTAATAAACGCAAATGGCAATGGAAATGGAAACGGCAATCATGGCAACGGTGGCGGAAATGGCGGTGGCGGAGATTGTGACGGCACCGGTTCAGGTCCTCATAACCCATCAAATCCCGACGGAAATATCAACAGACTATTTACAGCAACTACTGATGCAACCGGTGCTTATATCATCGAAGATTTACCTGAAGGTACTTACTTAGCAAGAGCAGGAAAACAATTAGAATATCGTATGTTATTAGTAAGAGATATTGAAGTTAGTGAAGAAAATATTAATCAAGATTTTGCATTAACTCCTCATATCAGTGTAGTAAACCGTTTCAAAACTATGTTTAAATTAAATCGCTAATCAAAATTTATACAGAGAAAGCTTAGGCTTTCTCTGTACTTTACTCCGGAGGGCAAAATGGCAAAAATAATAATCATACTAACTCTTATCTTTTGTTTTTGTTTATCTATAAAAGCTGAGAACATCAAACCTGACACACTTAACTCAGCACCAAAAATTGAGATAAAAGAAGATACTAAAACAACAAGCAAAGATACAGACAATCAAAACAAGGATTTTGACCATTTTATTGATAAAGATGGAGATGGTATAGCAGATAATAGAAATTTCAATAGGTTAAATTCTGATACAGCAAATAAAAACCGAAGAATTGAAAGGATTCAAATACCTAACCCAAAAGGATCAGGAAACGGCAAAAACAGCTCTTCTAATAGAACTAAACCATTAAAACCAGGTCAAGGAACAGGTGGCAACAATCCGGGAGGAACAGGACATCATGGTTCAGGAAACGGGAATAATGGAGGATAACACTTTAGATAATGATTCATTATGAAATTGATAAATTTATATTTTAACTTCAAAACTTTTATTTTGTTGATTGTCTTTCTTTCAACAAGTTTTTTATGTTTTGCAGAATCAACATTTCTTATAGATATATCAGAAGATTATTTAATTTCCAAAGATCAATATGATTTCAAAGAACAAATAATTTCACAAAACATTGAGATGATAAAATTTTTTAACAAACAAGATTTAATCATAGATGTCGGCATTAGTAAAGATATTAATCGATCAGATAAATGGAAAGGTAAATTATATTCAGCATTAGTAAGTTATACTCCTTATTTTTTTACCAAACCGTACATATCAATAGAAAAGAATAATGATTTAACAAGCCGAAATAATTATGGTGTATCACTAATTTTTGAAAAAGAATTTAACAACAAATTTTACGAAATCATAACTGATTTTTCAAAGAATGATTTTATCAATTTAAATATCTTTTCATACAATAGATATAATATAGAGATGAATCAAAAATACTTTTTGCAGTCCTCTTCTTTTCATCATACTATTTCATTATCCCACAAGGATTTTTATAATACTTACCGTAAACATCATCAATTAACAAATTTATATAATCAATTACTTTATTCTCTAAGCTTAAACAACAACTCAGGACTTAGCTTTTCTTATATTAATACTATAGCTTTAACTAAGACAAAGGGATTATTATATCCATATTTAAATCTTGAAGACGAACATTCCTATGAACTAAATGCCGGATTAATAAGCTTTTCTAAAATACTCAACAGTTCATTAATTAAACTTACTGTTGAATACGGCATAAAGGATTATCTTGAAGTAATCCAATATGATTATAGTAAAAGTGATTATATTTCGTTACTTATTAATCTTGATTATCCAATAACAAAACGCATAATAATTTATGGAGACTCTAAGCTAATTTCATATAAACCTAAAAACAATAATAGATTTGAATACACAATAAGTATCAACCTAAATTGGAAACTTTTATAGGTGTAATAATGAAAAAATTTAAAGACTTTTTATATTTTTTTATAATTATAATCTATGTATCCTTCATCTTATTTCAAGTTAAAAAATACTCAGAGCAAAAAAAGCACGAGATTTTTCATTCCATTACAATATCATCTATCTTAGATAAATATCTACAATCAGCATTTTACTCATTAACAACAATTGAAGATTTATATTTTGAACGTTTTGTAGCTATTTTGGATAATTTTGATGAATCAAATTTTCCATCAATGAATTATCCTTGGATTAATAAAATTTCCTATGTAAATGAAACCGATTTTTCAAACTTCCTTTATACTATTGATAATGAATTTTCATCTCAAACAATTAAAGATATCAAAGAAAAATTACATAATGAAAATTATATCATTTTAGACAGTTATTCAGAAAATGAACCCTTATCTTGGTTTATTTCTAAAAAGAATCAAAAATTTCAAATTTCTGAATACAACACTGATGATTTAGTTCAAATATTAAAGCCTCTCTATTTCAAAGAAATATTTATTGATTTGGATAAATTACTCAAAGACACTTTTAAAAATGAAGCATCCTTAATCAAATATGTAGCTATTCAAGATTCAAACGGAATCATTGCAGCTACTGAAAATCTCACTCAATTAAAAAAAATAGAATCTTCCAATATTTTAAAATCAAGCTTTAAAGATCAGATATTAAAACATAGATTTATCAGAATTAATAACACGTTAAATATTGAGATAATAACCCCAATTACCCATAACAATACAACTATAGCCTTACTTAGATTTTGTATGAATGTTAACAATATTCGTAACTTGTTTTATCAAACAATTTTCTTTATCCTCATATACACCATTATTTTTATTATTTTAATAGCCTTTTTATATAAAAAAAATATGTACGACAAACAAATGTACAACCTTCAACAAAGAATTTCTCAATCAAATCACTTAATTGAAATTGGTAAACTCGGTGCTGAACTTGCTCACGAGATAAAAAATCCACTTAATTCAATTTCTATGATTTTACAAAGAATTACTCAATCAAAAGAACTTTCAATCCCCAACCAAGAACTCTTAAATATGTCAAATCAAGAAATACTAAGACTTAATGAAATAATAAATAAATTTCTTAACTATTCAAAAATTGATACAATGAATTTTAAAAAAAATGATTTTTATGAACTTTCAAAATTAATAATTAATCTATTCTCTATCAAGGCACAGAATGAAGAAATATATTTAAAAGATTTATCAAATCAAACACTTATTTTTAATTTTGATTTTGATGCTCTCAAACAAGTTATGATTAATATAATTTTAAACTCCTTTGAAGCTTTTCATCACACACAAACTAATAATAAAACTATAAATATCCAATATGAAAAAAATAAAGAAAATATCATCATCACAATTAAAGATAATGCAAAAGGCATAGCTCAAGAAAATGTTGATAAAATCTTTGACTTATTTTTCACAAAAAAAGAAAATGGCTCAGGGATTGGTCTTGCCTTAGTAAAAAAGATAATAAAAGCTCATAATGGTGAAGTTTCTTGTTACTCAAAACAAAACGAAGGAACAGAAATTAAAATAATTATACCAAATTAAAAGAGGATTTATGAAAATTTTATTAGTAGAAGATGACAGGATTCAAAATAAACTTCTCTGCGATTTTTTAAAATCTAAGCAATATAAAGTCATAAGTACTCATTCCGCAGAAGAAGCGTTATACAAGTTTAATAATTCTACAATTGATATAATTATAAGCGACTTCAGACTTCCTCAAAAAAACGGAAAAGAATTACTTACTGAAATCATAAAGATTAAACCGGAAACACCTGTAATCATAATCACTGCATATAGTACCGTTGATGGAGCTGTTGAACTAATGAAAATGGGTGCATTTGATTATCTTCAAAAACCGATTGACTTAGAAAGATTATCTCAAAAAATAATAAATGCAGAAAAATACATTAAGTTACAATCAGGAGATAAACTTTTTTTAGAAAATAATTTAAGTATATTATCGAAAGACTTCTTTCTTGGTAATAGTCAAATTATGAATAACATTTTTAAAATAGTAGAAAAAGTTTCACAAAGTGATGTACCTGTATTAATTACCGGAGAAAGTGGTACCGGAAAAGAAATGATTGCTGATTTATTACACAAAATGAGTTCACGTAATAAAGAAAAAATAATAAAAATAAATTGTGCAGCTATACCGGAAAATTTATTAGAAAGCGAGTTATTCGGGCATACAAAAGGTGCCTTTACCGGGGCTACTCAAGACAGAAAAGGAAAATTTGAAGAAGCTGACAAAGGAACAATTTTCTTAGATGAAATTGGTGATTTACCAATGTTAATGCAAGTTAAACTCCTGAGATTTCTTCAATCAATGACTTTTGAACCAATAGGATCTAATACTACAAAATATGTCGATGTAAGAATTGTTTCTGCAACAAATAAAAATCTAATCACTGCAATCAACAATAATGAATTTCGAGAAGATTTATATTATAGGTTAAATGTAATACCAATCGAACTCCCACCGTTAAGAGACAGAAAAGAAGATATCCCCGGATTAGTTAATTTTTTATTAAAAAATCTCTTTCCAAACCAAGACATAAATTTTTCGCCGGAAGCATTAATCAATATGAGCAATTACAAATGGGATGGAAATATTAGACAACTAAAAAATTACATACAAAGAATTGTAACCTTATCTCCTAATAAATTAATCTCAGTAAATGATTTGCCGATAGAACTTATCGAGCAAGACATTAAAACTAATAATTCTTTTAAAACCTTAGCGGAAAAAGAAAAAGAATGGATTACAGAAGCACTTATCAAAACAAACTATAATCAACAAGAAGCTGCTAATCTATTAGGATTACATAGAAATACAATTTCGAAAAAAATAAAAGAATACAAAATCTCCACAAAAAAATAAAGCCCTATCTTTAGATAGAGCTTAATAAAATATTTAGATGTACCTTATTTTTCAAGCTTTCAGTTAACCTGACATTTAAAAAATAAAGTAATATGATGAATGATAAGGATAAAAGATATGAGCGGGAGCGTCCCCCCGCCCATTCGGTTCGGTTAGCCTAGCACCTCTCAATGTCTCTGACTTGAGTCAGATTAGACATTGCCACAGCAGATTTAGCCAAGATTTTTTTAATCTTCAAATTATATTGTAACATAGCTCACCTCATCCCGGATTAGCCGAGTAAACGAAGAGCCATTTGGGGTAATGAGTTAGCCTGAGCCAGCATTGATACAGCGGCCTGTGTCAATACCATGTTACGGGTGTATTCGGTCATTTCGTTTGCAATATCAACATCAGAAATACGTGATTCAGCAGCCTGTAAATTTTCTGCCTGAATAGAAAGATTAGTAATAGTATTTTCCAACCTGTTTTGAATAGAACCAAGAGAAGCACGAATGTTTTCTTTACGTATGATAGCAGTATTAATAGTCTCCAAAGCTTTTTGTGCAGCATGTTGAGTTGAAACAGCTACCTTTGGAGAAGTATCTCTCGTGGTAGTACCTGCATCTCTAAAAAGAGACTCAGTACGAGCATCAGCTATTCTAATAAAGTAATAATCTTCTGCTCTTTTATTACCGGTACCAAAGTGAATCTTAATACCACCAATAACATTACCATCAGTTACTGAACCGTCAGCTTCTTGCCAACCTGAAGAATTAGTCCATAACCCCTCAGTTGAACTCCATGTCTTATTATCAGTCCATTGACCACTATTACCTGCAACAGACACATTTCCATTAAGTAATTTAACTCCATTGAAATCAGTTGCTGAAGCTATACGATCAATTTCTGCTGCCATAGCAGCAAATTCTGAGTGAATAATAAGTCTTTGTTCATTGGTATAAGTACCGGTTGCAGCCTGTTCTGCAAGTTCTTTCATACGAATAAGTTTTTCATCAATAACAGATAAAGCACCTTCAGCAGTTTGAATCAATGAAATACCATCTTGAGCATTTCTAATACCTTGATTTAAAGCTGCTATATCAGCACGCATACCTTCACGAATCGCCAGTCCGGCAGCATCATCAGCTGCAGAATTAATACGTAGTCCTGTCGATAGTCGTTGAATAGAATTAGATAAATTACTATAAGAAGCATTCAAATTTCTTGAAGTGTTCAACGCCATCATATTGTTGTTAATCATGAGAGACATATTTTCCTCCTTGATTGATTTGATTTTATATCCCTACCAAGAATATTCATTTCTTGTCACACCGTAAATCTACCGTGGTGTCTGAGGATAAGATTGGCAACCAAACCAATTTATAATAGAGGAAACACCTCATTATCTTCGTTTTAACGAAAACTTTTGATATTACTAACTAATAACCCAAACGATCTTAGCCAAGTAACCTAAGTGCCATTTGTGGCAGAGAGTTTGCTTGTGATAGCATTGCTACTGCTGCTTGTGTTAATACTTGATTTCGTACAAATTCTGTCATTTCACTTGCAATATCAACATCAGAAATACGAGATTCAGCAGCTTGCAAGTTTTCAGATTGTATAGAAAGGTTAGTAATTGTATTTTCTAATCTGTTTTGCATTGCTCCAAGTGAAGCTCTAATATTTTCTTTTCTTTGAATTGCTGTGTTAATCTTTTCTAGAGTTTTCTGTGCTGCATGTTGTGTTGAAACTGCTACATTTGGTTCTGTTCCTCTTGTAGAAGAACCGGCATCTCTAAAAAGAGATTCAGTTCTTGCATCAGCGATACGAACAAAATAATAGTCTTCAGCACGAGTATTACCGGTTCCAAAGTGAATTTTGATACCACCAATGATATCTCCATCAGCATTGGCTGTTCCATTTGCTTCCTGCCATCCGGATGAATTTGACCATAATCCCTGTGTAGAAGTCCAAGTCTTGTTAGTTGTCCAGGAACCACTTTCGCCGGAAATAGAAACATTACCATTAAGTAATTTAATTCCGTTAAAGTCTGTTGCCGAAGCAATACGATCAATTTCTGACGCCATAGCAGCAAATTCAGAATGGATTATAAGTCTTTGCTCGTTAGTGTAAGTACCGGTTGCAGCTTGTTCTGCTAACTCTTTCATACGAATTAACTTTTCATCGATGACAGATAATGCACCTTCAGCTGTTTGAATCATTGAGATACCGTCTTGAGCATTACGAATACCTTGATTCAATGCGGCAATATCAGCACGCATACCTTCACGGATCGCTAATCCTGCGGCATCATCAGCAGCAGAATTAATACGTAAACCCGTTGACAATCTCTGAATTGACGTAGCCATATTACCATACGCACTAGTCAGGTTTCGAGCTGTGTTTGCAGCCATCATGTTGTTGTTAATTATGAGTGACATAATTCCTCCTTGATTAGTTTTATTGTTCATCCATGTAAACAGCTTTCACTGTTTGCAAAATTTGGCTAATATCCTCTACTGTGTGAGGTAGATAAAACAACCAAACCTAATCTATGAAGAGGAGACCCTCAATATTTTCATTTTTTTTTACAGAATAAATCTGTAATCAGCTTTAAGTATTAACCAAGTAATCTAAGTGCCATTTGAGGTAGTGAATTTGCTTGTGAAAGCATAGCCACTGCTGCTTGTGTAAGCACTTGATTTCTAGTAAATTCAGTCATTTCTTGTGCAAGATCAACATCAGAAATACGTGATTCAGCAGCTTGTAAATTTTCTGCTTGTATTGATAAGTTTGTAATTGTATTTTCTAATCTATTTTGCATTGCACCAAGAGATGCTCTAATGTTTTCTTTTCTTTGAATAGCAGTATTTATCTTTTCCAAAGTTTGTTGTGCTGCGTGTTGTGTTGAAACAGCTACATTCGGCTCAGTTCCTCTTGTTGATGAATTTGCATCTCTGAAAAGTGACTCTGTTCTTGCGTCAGCTATACGAACAAAATAATAATCTTCAGCTCTGTTATTACCGGTTCCAAAGTGAACTTTGACACCACCAATAATATCACCGTTACTATTTGCTGAGCCATTTACTTCTTGCCATCCGGATGAATTTGACCATAAACCTTGAGTAGAAACCCAAGTTTTATTTGCTGTCCAAGATCCACCTTCTCCGGCAACAGAAGAATTACCATTCAACAATTTTATACCATTGAAATCTGTTGCAGATGCAATTCTATCAATTTCTGCCGCCATAGCAGCAAATTCTGAATGAATTATAAGTCTTTGTTCATTAGTATATGTACCTGTTGCAGCTTGTTCTGCAAGTTCTTTCATACGAATGAGTTTTTCATCGATCACTGAAAGAGCACCTTCAGCAGTTTGAATCATTGAAATACCGTCTTGAGCATTACGAATACCTTGATTCAATGAAGCAATTTCCGAACGCATCGTTTCCCTGATTGCAAGTCCGGCAGCATCATCAGCAGCTGAGTTAATTCTCAAACCTGTTGACAATCTTTGAATAGATGTTGACATTCTGCCGTAAGCTGATGTCAGATTACGAGCAGTATTAGCAGCCATCATATTATTATTAATGACGAGTGACATTTTTTCCTCCTTGATTGATTATGAAAATTCTTCCTTGTAGAAGCAGTTTAAATCATTTGTGACAATAAGAGTTTTCGGCTAACCAAACCAATCAAGATTTTAGCGTCACCTCGTACGCGTTATTTTTGTTTTTTTGAGTAATGTTGTATATTTTTTTGGTTTTCAAAAGGTTATTATAATTATCCTAATAATCTAAGTGCCATTTGAGGCAATGAATTTGCTTGGGCAAGCATTGCAACAGCAGCTTGAGTAAGAACTTGATTTCTAGTTAACTCAGTCATTTCATCAGCTATGTCAACATCAGAAATACGTGATTCTGAAGATTGAAGATTTTCTGCTTGAATTGATAAGTTTGTAATTGTATTTTCTAATCTGTTTTGCATTGCACCAAGTCCTGCTCTGATGTTTTCTTTTCTTTGGATTGCAGTGTTAATCTTTTCTAAAGCAACCTGTGCAGCATGCTGAGTAGATAAAGCTACGCTAATATCAGCATCTCCGGGGACTCTAGATGTGTTTGCATCTCTAAATAAAGATTCAGTTCGAGCATCAGCTATACGAACAAAATAATAATCTTGAGCTCTTTGATTTCCGGTACCAAAGTGAACCTTGATTCCACCTACAATATCACCATTTCTTTGTACACCATTATTTTCTGCCCAACCGGATGAATTTCTCCATATTCCTTGATCAGAAACCCATGTCTTAGTATCAGTCCACATTCCGTTTTCACCTGCTACCGAAACATTTCCACTTAAGATTTTTATACCATTAAAATCTGTTGCGGATGCAATTCTATCAATTTCTGCAGCCATCGCAGCAAATTCTGAATGAATTATAAGTCTTTGTTCATTGGTGTATGTACCTGTTGCCGCTTGTTCTGCAAGTTCTTTCATACGAATAAGTTTTTCATCAATAACTGAAAGGGCTCCTTCAGCTGTTTGAATCATAGAAATGCCATCTTGTGCATTTCTAACACCTTGCTTAAGTGCAGCTATCTCTGAACGCATACCTTCACGGATAGCTAACCCAGCAGCATCATCAGCTGCTGAATTAATTCTTAACCCTGTAGATAATCTTTCTACAGATGTAGCCATACGACCATAAGCAGTCGCTAAATTTCTTGCTGTATTAGCAGCCATCATATTATTATTAATGACGAGTGACATTTTTTCCTCCCTGATTTTTTATTTTTACTTCCCTGTAAAAATTAATATTTTTTTGTTTGAATAAGTTTATACAACATTACCTGTATTTAATTTCCTCATCATTCATCACATCTATGCGTCTTTATTAAGATCTGTTATTTATATATCGGCTAAAAGTTCAATAACTTTAGCGCAATATTTGGTAAAGTATTAGCTTGAGCTAAAATTGCTGTAGTAGCTTGCGACATAAGACTTAAACTTGTATAATTTGTCATTTCTTTAGCAAAGTCTAAATCTGTTAATCTACTATCTGCATTTTCTAAATGCATAATCTCATCTTCAAGATATTGAATTGAAGCAGATAATCTATTTTGCATAATACCCATAATATACCTGCTTGATTCCTTTTTTTGAATGGCAGAGTTTATTGTTTCTAATGCTACTTGAGCTGAGTGTTGAGTTGAGACTGCAATCTTAGAAGAACTTGGCGTTACTGTTGACCCAAATTCACGTAACAAACCATCCATTGATAAATCACCAATTCTTATAAAGTAATAATCATTTATTCTATTATTCGCAGTTCCAAAATGAATCTTCACTCCGGTTTGAGTATTATCAATATTATCAATATCAGGTCTTTGTTTATCTGCAATATGAAATGAACCTAAACGAGTAATATTGTTTCTTGAAGAAAGCGAACCATCTAATAATCTAATTCCTTTAAATTGTGTAGTTCTTGAAATTCTATCAATTTCTGAAGCAAGTTGACCAAATTCAGAACTTAGAATTTCTCTTTGACCGTTGCTATAAGTACCTGTTGCAGATTGAGAAGCAATCTCTTTCATCTGAATTAATAATTCGTCTATTTTTGCCATAGCTGATTCAGCAGTTTGAACCATTGAAATAGCATCATTAAGATTTTGTTTTCCCTTGCCTAATACAGAAATTCGTCCTTTATGAATATTGTGTACAGCCATATCAACAGGTGAATCAGCAGATGAATTCAATCTTTTACCACTTGATAATCTATTAACTGATTGACTTAATCTACTATAATGAGATTGTAATCTGTTGCTTGCTTTATATGCAGCAATATTGGTTTGTAAATATAAAGACATTTTTCCTCCCTGAAATAAAAAATCACTGCTTGAGGCAGTGACTGTGCTTTTTGTTGACCTATCCCTGGTCTATTCTATCGATTTCATTTTTTTGTATCGATAAAATGCGATTTCAATGATGATTGCCCATATTGCGATATCGCTTTAGCACCTTTATCCTGTCTTGCTATATCGAGCTTCATTTTTTCCATTAAGCTATGAAGCTCCACACTATTCTCATCTTCTTGACGAATGATTTCATTCATCATATAATGTATATCGGACAGGATTTGATTAGCTTTAATTTTTTTTTCATTTTCAGGAAGAATTTCTTTAAATATTTCAAAATTTATAGTTTTCTGAATCTCTATTATCTGTTTTAGGACAATATCTTTTTGCTGTATTATCTCATCTAAAAAATCAATGTTATCAATATTCAAAATATTTTTTTCTTCTTTTACAAAATCAAAAAATAATTGATAATAAGTTTTTAATTTTCCAAGTTTACTTAGTTCTTCTTCTATATCTTGTTGTTTTGAATTATCAACTTTAACCTTTAGGTCAAGTTCAGAAATATTTATATCATATTCAGCAATTTTTTGTTGTAATAAAATTATATCTGTTTCTAATGTTTTATGTACAAAATCTTTAGAAGTAATCAATTTCTCTTTCCCTTTTAATCTTAAAAACAACTTAAGTTCAAAATTCCTTTTATTTAAAATCAATCTACCTAATTCTATCAACTCTGTAGGGTCATATTCTTTTATTTGATGTTGATTTTTTATAACTTCTAATTGTTCTTGTTCAGTATGTTTTTTCTTCTTTTTTTCATTCTCTTCAAAAGGATTTTGATGGCTATCTTGCTTAGGAGAAACTTTTAACATATTAGCAGACTCAACTTTTAAATAATCATTTCTATCAGCCATAAACCCTCTATTTATATTATTTTATGTCATTATAGTTGTTATCACGATATTTGTCAATAAAATTAATACACTAACCTTGCTTTAGTTCTATTTTCACTCCTTAATTGCTATTTTTTCTCTAAGGTTAAATATCAAATCTTTTGCTTCTTTAGCTAAATCTTCATCATAACTAACTTTTAACAAGACCTTTATTGCATCCTGATATTGTTTATTATCTATAAGGTTTTTAGCTTGATTTAGATATTTTCTGCTACTCACTAATAATTCTGATTTAATATCTTGTTCTATTTGTCCTAACAAAACCTTAATATCTTTAGAATTAAGCGCAATATTTTCATAAGCCTTTTCTTTGGCATCAATTTCATCTTTTTCGCTGATTCCTCGGCCTATACCTTGCAAACTACCTAATACTACATTAGAAGCAGTAGATTTTACTTCTAAGTCAAGAGAAGTCACTATTAAATATTTTGGTGAGCCCATACCTTCAATAATTTTGCTTTCCTTTACTGAAGCAATACCTTGAATCAAAAAGACCGATTCATCTGTAATATATATATTATGATTACTAAAAATTCTTTTTAATTGATTTTCTGTTTTTAAAAGGTTTTTTGATGCTTCGTCAGTAATTTTTAATTGTGCATACAATGGTAATGTTTCAATTACTTTATAATAAGCTTCATTAGAAATATTCTCAATCAACAATCTATATTCTGACGGAAAAGCAGTTAAATCCATACCGATTATAACCTTTCCTCTATCTCCCCTATCAGGAATTGCAGTTATATATGTAGTGTAACAACCTTCATAATTAGTTTTACCTTTTTCTACCAAAATACCATCTCCATAAGATATTTTAACTGGTAGATTAATTAAATTAGTTTTAATATCAGAATTAGCTCTAAATGTAACATTAAATACTATAGGTTCAGATAAAAGTAACCCTGTTTTCCCAACTTGTTGATTTCCTTCAACTACTTCAAATTTAATTGAACTGACAAGCTTTTTAATCTTTGTTTCTATTTCACCTATAGTTATGTTTTTATTCTTATCAAAAGATGATGGAGCAAGATTATTAAACAACTTTTTTTTAGTAATAAATTCAGGCAAGATATCTTGTATACTTTTGTAAGAATCTAAAATTCCCGATAAATTACCTTTTTGTTCGAGTAAATCAATTGAATTTAGATACTCTTCAATCTCAAGCCAAAAACTATTTAGTTCACTTTCAATCTCCCTTAGCATTTTTATCTTATCAATCGCAATGATAATATAATGTTGTTGCTTGATAATTTCTTGATTTAATATCTCTAAACCTTGTAATTGATAATCTGAAAAAGCTTTAATAGAATTACTAACTTTATCAGTAAATACAGTTTTATCTTCAGTTTCAACTGACATAAATTCAGTTTCAGTTACTGCTTCAACATTGACAGAAATTTTCTGTATCAAATCTTGTTTTGCTTTAGCTATGGCTTCTTCATAACTATTGCCAAAGCCCAAACCAATTATATATTCTTGTGAATCATAATATTTTGAAGGATCTTCATACCATTTAGGAACAGCATTCAAGCAATATACCAACAACACTAAAACAAATAAAAAAAATTTCTTCATTATAACCCCTTTTAGCATAAAAACAAAAAATCTGATAATGACATTATTTTTCAGCCATTATCAGATTTAAAAACAGTCTCATAAAATTTAATCAATTTTAAGTAAAATCATTTTTCGGTTTATGTTAATAGTAGAAAGTTTAGCTCCATAAGCAGACGAATTAAACTTACGTCTTAGATCACGAAATACCGAACGTGAATTTGGATATTGTTCAACGTCACACCAGATTAAATAATCCAAAGTTTGATTAGTAGCAATATTTTCTTTGTATCTTTTAGAAATTTCATCCACTGTATCCATAAAAATATCCTGAATATCCATAATATCATCTTCAGAGTAAGCAGGATTAATACTTATCACGAGTTTATATTGAATTCCATTGGAAGCATCAGCTGACCAATAAGCCAAAACTCTTGACAAAACATTATTAACAGCATCATTCATAGCTTCTTCAATAGATAAGGTAGTCTCACCTTTACGCCCTTGACTATAACCGGTTTCAGTGCCTAACAATCTTCCGGTCGTAGTTTCATAAGCCCTTACTATCATAGCGTAACGTTTAGTACCATAACCGGCATCTTCATAAGTACCTGCGAAAGTAATATACACATCTGACCCTATTGCTAAAGCCAATTTATAAGCAATATCTTCTTGTCGATTCCCAATAATTTGTTGAGCATCATTAAGCGTATTTAAAACTTCCAATTGCTGAGGTACAATAACTTCATATTGTTTAGCTGTTAAATGACTTTCAATTACAGAGGCAGCGTGTTTTATTAGATTATCATTCTTTAATAATTCAACAGGGTTTTCTCCTTCTTTAACTTCAGGAATTACCATAATTTGAGGGAAACCGACAGCTGCAGCAATATCTTCTCTTCTTTCGATAATTTTAAAATTTTGTAAATCACGTATAATATTTTCTTTGTTAACCTTAACAACTTTAGATATTCTCAAAACTTGTCCATCATCCAATTTAACTTTTGATTTTAAATTATCATCTTCATAATTAATATATCGAGAGACGTTTGCCATATCAAAGAAATAAGATGAATGATTTTCAAAGTTTGTTCTTTCTTCGGAAGTTCTTAATAATGGATCTGTTCCGGAAAAAAGAACATAATATACTGCTGATTTTTTTGCATCATCAGTAGCTCTGCTAACTCCATATTTATCAACATCGCGTCTCTTAGCTCTTTTACTTTTCTCATTAGACTTATACACACCGGTTGCTTCGAGCATTACTTCAGCGGATGATGATGCTTCAATAAAAACTGCTTGTTTAGATATAGGCATATCAGCATAAATAAATTGTATAAATATGATTAAAAATAAGGTTATCAGAATACTTTGTTTAGTTTTCATACTTACTCCTTTGCGATTAATTATAATATATATTTTGAAAGGTCTTCATCTTGAATCAACGGATTAACTTTGTCAATAATTATTTGTTTATCTATCAATATTTTTTTTATTTTTGTATTTGGCATCTCAAATAATAAATCTTCTAATACAGAATTTAAGATTGTTTGTAATCTTCTTGCCCCTATATCTTCCATTTTTTCATTAGCAATTGTAGCAAATTCTGCGATTTCAGATATTGCATCCTTATCAAAAACAAGGTCTGCTTTTTCAGTTTTAAATAAAGCAATATATTGTTTTATCAGAGCATTTTTAGGTATAGTAAGTATCTTTTCAAAATCTTCTTTAGTTAAACTGTTTAACTCAACTCTAATAGGAAATCGCCCTTGTAATTCAGGGATAAGATCAGATGGTTTTGCGATATGAAATGCTCCTGCAGCAACAAACAATATATGAGTTGTATCAACGATTCCATATTTAGTAGGGACATTTGAACCTTCGACGATAGGTAATAAATCTCTTTGAACACCTGATTTAGAAACATCGGATGTACTTTTCTTATCTAAAGATGCAATTTTATCTACTTCATCGATAAATACAATACCATGGTTTTCTACTCTATACTTAGCTTCTTCGATAATTTTATCTCTACTGATAAGTTTTCCTGTTTCTATTTCAGTAAAATACTTAAGGGCATCAGAAACAGTCATTTCTTTTGATTTATCTTTCTTAAAGGGTATCATCTGACCCAACATTTCACTAAAATTAAAATCAAGATTTTCCATTCCAATATTAGAAAAGACTTCAATTTGAGGAAGTGGTTGATCTTCTATCGGAACTGTTACTATTTTTTCATTAAATTCATTATTTAAAAGTTTTTTTCTAAATTTTTCTCTACTGCGTAAATAACGTTGTTCCTTCTCTTTAACATCAGGATCATTATTATTATATGTTTTAGGTAGGAGTAAATCAAGAACCTTTTCTATAGCAATTAAATAGCCTTCGTCAGTAAATTTTTCAGTTAGTTCACCTCGAACTTGATTAAAAGCAAAATCCATTAATTCTCTTATCATCGACTCAACATCTCTGCCTACATAGCCCACTTCAGTAAATTTCGAAGCCTCGACTTTAATAAAAGGAGCTCCCGTAAGACCGGCAAGTCTTCTTGCAATTTCAGTTTTACCTACACCTGTAGGACCTATTAAAATTATATTATTAGGAGCTATTTCAGCTTGCATAGTTTGATTAACCTGTTGTCGTCTCCATCGATTTCTAAGTGCAATAGCCACAGCTTTTTTTGCTTTATCTTGACCTATTATATATTTATCTAAACTTTCAACAATCTTTTTAGGAGTTAATTTTGACATTTCAGTCATTTGTTTTTTCCGTATTTTTTCGATAGTTACATTCATTTATTTCTCCAGTATAGTTAGGTTATGATTAGTGTAAATACAAATATCTGCTGTAATCTTAAGAGATTCTTCTACTATTTGTTTAGCATTTAAATCTGAAAATTTAACCAATGCTCTGGCTGCAGCTAAGGCATAAGTACCACCCGAACCAATTACAGCTATATCATCATCCGGTTCAATAACATCACCGGTCCCACTTAATATATACATATTTTCTTTATCTACAGCAATTATCATAGCCTCTAATCGTCTTAAATATTTATCAGAACGCCATTCTTTAGCTAATTCAACGGCTGATCTTTTAAGATTACCTTTATATTCTTTTAATTTAATTTCAAATTTCTCAAATAGAGTAAAGGCATCAGCTGTAGCACCGGCAAATCCTGCTAGAATATCTCCATTATATAAAGTTCTAATTTTTTGACTCTTAGCCTTAAAAATTGTATTTCCGAGAGTAACCTGTCCATCTCCACCAATTGAAATTTGATTCTCTTTTTTTACAGCAATTATTGTAGTACCATGCATTTGCATAAAAAGTCCTTTTTATTCTTTTTCTATAGAATTATCTGTATCTACAGGTTTTTCTTCTTCATTTTGTTCATCGTTTACTTTTTCTTCTTTTTCTTGATTCTCTTTTTTAGTATCCTCAGGTTTGATTGAATAATCAATTTTCATATCACTTGCTTGTTTATATTTCTTTTCAATAAATTCTTTTTCATCTTCGGGAATATTTGACAATACTACTTCAAAAATCTCATCAACATTTAAAGTCTCTTTTTCCAATAATTTAGCTGACAAAATATCTAATAAAGCTCTATGATTATTAATTATTTTCATAGCACTTTCGTGAGCAGTATGTACAATATTTCTAATTTCAGTATCTATTAATTGAGCAGTAGCTTCACTTAATGATTCGTGTTGAACAAAATCTTTCCCAAGAAATACTTGTTTATCCTCATGACCTACTGTCATAGGTCCAACTTTATCACTCATCCCCCATTGACATACCATTTTCTTAGATAAATCCGTAGCTCTTTGAATATCATTTCCTGCACCTGTAGTTAATTCATTAAATACAATCTCTTCAGCACATCTGCCACCCATAAAAGTTACTAACATTTGAGAAAGGTAAGTCTTTGAATATGTCATTTTATCGTTATATAATGAATGGGTTGCACCTCCTGTAAAGCCTCTTGGAATTATTGTAACCTTATGAACAGGATCTGTTTTATCTTGAAATATTGAACACAATACGTGACCAACTTCATGATAGGCCGTATTTTTTTTCTCGTCTTCATCTATAACTTTACTTCTACGTTCTTTACCAAGAGTAACTTTATCTCTTGCTTCGTCAAAGTCTTCCATTTCAATTTTTTTCTTATTTTTTCGGGCTGCTATGAGGGCTGCTTCATTACATAAATTAGCTAAATCAGCTCCACTAAATCCGGGAGTGCTACGAGCTACAATCATTAGTTTTACATCGCTTGATATTGGTAATTTTGCAGTATGAACTTTCAGTATCTCATTTCTTCCGGTAATATCAGGCAAATCAACAATTACTTGCCTGTCAAATCTTCCCGGTCTTAAAAGTGCAGGATCAAGCACATCAGGTCTATTAGTAGCTGCAATGATAATAACTGAATCATTAGGTTCAAATCCATCCATTTCCACAAGTAATTGATTTAAGGTTTGTTCTCTTTCATCATGTCCACCACCTAAACCGGCTCCTCTTGAACGTCCAACAGCATCTATCTCGTCAATAAAGGCAATACATGGAGAGTTTCTTTTAGCATTTTCAAATAAGTCTCTAACCCTTGATGCTCCGACACCTACAAACATCTCAACAAAATCAGAACCACTTATACTAAAAAACGGAACTCCTGCTTCTCCGGCAACAGCTTTTGCCAGTAAAGTCTTACCAGTTCCCGGGCGACCCAAAAGTAAAACACCACGAGGTATTCTACCACCAAGTTTTTGAAACTTACCCGGAGATTTAAGAAATTCTACAATTTCTTGTAATTCTTCCTTAGCTTCATCAACTCCGGCAACATCTAAGAAAGTAATTTTTGTTTTACCGCTCATAAATAATCTTGCTCTACTTTTCCCAAAAGTAAAGGCTTTATTACTGCCACCTTGCATAGATCTCATCATAAAAATCCAAAAACCTATTAACAATAAGAAAGGCAACCAAGAAATTACTGCCATCCAAAAACGTGATGGTTTTTGTGAAGAAATTTTTACTTTTTGTTCTCTTAATTCATTTATGATATTTGGATCAGCAAAAGGCATATGTGTCGCATATTTTTTATTACCTGCATCAACAAATTTAACATTTTGGTTTTCAAATATAACCTCTCTAACAACACCGGATTGAACCATTGATAAAAATGAACTATATTCTACTTCCACAAATTTTGGTTTTTGGTTAATAAACATATTATATAAAATAACTGCAAAAAGCATTATAATCACCCAAAATAAGATTGGTTGAGGCTTTTTAAGGTTGTTTAAATTTTTCTTTTTCCCAATTTGTTTTTTATTCTTGGGTACATTATTCTTTGGAGTATTCATATATATACCTCTTCTTTTAAAATTCCGATATATGGTAAATTTCTATATTTTTCTGCATAATCAAGTCCATAGCCGACAACAAACTCATTTTCAATCTCAAATCCTTTGTATTCAATATCCACAGGCACTTTATGAGCAGTTGGTTTATCAAGTAAAACACAAGTTTTTACACTTGCAGGCTTATGTTTTATCAAATATTCTTTTAGATAATGTAAAGATAATCCACTATCAACGATATCTTCAATAATTAAAATATGCCTATCGGCTATATCTGAATCAATATCTTTTCTAATCTTTACTACTCCTGATGAAATTGTTGATTCACCATAGCTTGAAATAGACATAAAATCTATCTCCAATGGTATCGTCATATGACGCATTAAGTCTGTCATAAAGGTAACGGCACCCTTTAATATACACACTAATATCGGATTCTTATGAGTATATTCTGTGGAAAGCTCTGCACCTAACTCACGAATCCTTTTTTGAATAGTTCCTTCGTCAAAAAGAACTGCTGAGAGATTACAATTCATTGTATCCATATTTATCCTCTTTTTTTTGTCTTTCTTTCTGCTGAACGATTTTTAAAATCACCCAAATTTTCTAACTTAATAACCAAAAAATTTTTTGTTTCTTCGGTTACGGCTACTCTATGATCTAACCTGCAACCACTAATCCAAAATATTTTTTCGGCATCTGTAAATATCACTATAAATTCTCTTTCTATCTTAGGAATCTTCTCATCAATGAAAAAATTCTTTAATTTTTTAAAATTAGTCATCCCTAAAGGTATAAACTTGTCTCCATCATTTTTATAACGTAATGTTATTGGAAAAATTATTTTATCTAAATCTACAATCACTTGTTCATAGCCCAAATTAACACCTTCTTCAGGCAATTGTTTTAATTTCTGCATTGAAAATCTACGATCATTAAAAGTAAAGATATTTCTTATACCGGTTAATTCTCTATTTTCTTCTTTTATTGGAGACTGGTAAGTCTGCGTATTTCTAAATATTAAATACTGATAATCTCGCATAATTTTAATATTTTCAGGAAGAAATAACTCCTTATATCCTCCGGCTGACTCTAACAAATCAACTATATCATTATAATGAATAGAATAAAAATCTTTATCTTTACCGGTTAAGGCTATCCAAGCCTCTTTAAATATATAAAACTTTAAAATGTCAAAACAAGAATTCAAATAATTAATATCTAAAATTATATCACTATTATTTTTAATAATTACAGCTCGTTTAAACTCCTTTTTTGCTTGATGTTTAAAATAATTTTCTGATAGATTAAATAGTATCCCATATTCAACTAAACGTTGTTCTATATTAGGATTAAATTCTTTTTTTAAATAAGGAATAAGTTCATTTCTAATCTTATTACGAGTATATTTATTCGTCAGATTGGTCAAATCTGTCCTTGCAGTAAGCTTATTATATTCTAAAAAACTCAGAATCTCATCTTTGCTAAAATTTAAAACCGGATGTATTACATCATTATTTACAGCATTCATCCCGCTTAATCCTGTAAAACCCGCACCTCTAATAAATCTATGTAAAATTGTTTCTGATTGATCTTGAGCATGATGACCTAAAGCTATATAATTAAGTTTATACATTTTTTTTAATTTTCTAAAAAAACTCAACCTAATTTCACGAGCTTTAACTTGTATACTATCTGAAATGTCTTCCTTAACATCATGTAAATATAAGGGAATATTATTGTTAAAACAATATTCTTTAACAAATTTCTCGTCATCATTTGAATCAGCTTCTCTTAAATGATAATTTATATGAGCACAAGCTATAAACAAAGAATATTTACTTCTTAATTTTAAAAAAGCTGTAGTCATCGCCAATGAATCCGGTCCACCCGAAAATCCTATTAATATCCGCACATTGCTATTTAAAAAATCATACTGCTTTCCAAATCTCTCAAATTTATTTAAAAATGCATCATTTATATTCATTTAAAAAACCACTTACCAAGTATTTAATACTTAGAAACACCTATCAAACACAAACCTACAATTAAAGATAATTGTGCGTGCTGACTAATATTAATTTCATAATCAAATTTATATTTATAATAATTCAAATTCTAAGTGCCTCCCTATACTTTACAATAAAACTAATATCATAAATTAAGTGTAGTTTGTCAAGCTTTTTATTATGATTTTTTTAAGTATACCTTGAGTTTTTGATTAAATTATTTGGCTTTGATTTTATAGTTAGTTTCAGCCTTGATTTATTTAAAGCTATTGAAGAATAATGTTGGGCAAACATACTTGCTTATACTTTAATTTGTTGTGCGAGTATCCTCGATTCACACTCGCTTTGCTTCACTGAAAGTAAAAATCTGAACTTGAATTTGAGAATAAAAAATCTCTAAATAAATCTATAAAGACTTCATCATCATAAATTATAAATTCTAAATACGCAATAGCCTTTAATGATATTAAATATATTTATAAGCATAAATTAATGTCCATTAACAAAAAGCTTATTACTTGAAGTTTATTTTTATTTTATAAAGTTATGCTTAGCGAGTTTTTTTACACCTAACTACCTGGAATATATAGCATAGCTACAGGTGACCTACAGGAGACGTTGCTTCCTGTAGGTCACCTGTAGGTTACTTATTATATTTACTCAACCTACAAATAGCTAATTAATTGATATTCAGCAACTTAAGCTTTTGTTGCAATTTTTATTTACAATAATCAACAAAAGTATAAATAAAATATGCTTTACATTTTGCTTTTATTTTATATTTTTATTTTAAATGATTAAACAAATTACAGTTCATCCAAAATTTTTGATTGAATAGATTTAGAGGCTGTTGAATATTATCAAATATTATTCTACAAGCTTATAGAGGATGCCGGTACATCTAAATTATTCTAAAGTCTTCATAATTATATTTTTTAGATTCTAATGTATTACATTAGAATAAATTAGAAAAATCTTTAAAACAACATAAAGGGTATTTCCATCATATAATAATAACCTAACTTATTATGTTTTGTATCCCAAGCATAACCATATTTATGAAGAGTCGGAACATCTAAAACATTCCAAGCAGATTTTATTTCAAAACCTACAGCCTTATATACAAGTGCTTTAGGATTATCTGTCAACATTTCCGGTTGAAACAATTTAGTATAATCAACCCATGTTGAGATACCAAAATATCCTGCAGATAAAACCGGGAATCCAATATTAAAAGATATTGGCAATGAATCAAAAATTTTGAACTTCAAATCGCTTTGCATAGAAAATAATCTTGAGCCCCAAAGAGTCTCTTCATATCCACGAAGATATAATCTTGAAAATGCAGGTTGTCCATTAACTTGTATAAATTCTGAATCATCAACACCCGGCATAAACTGAACAAGTGGATTATCCCCCACTTCGCGATATGTAGTTCTGTTTTGCACAATTATTGTCTTAAAAAATTCACTACTAAAAATTTCTCGTAAAGGGCTAATTGAAATATCATTATAAAGTCTAAATTGCCAATAATCTCTTTTCATACCATAATTTTCACTTGAATAATCAAATGAAAATGATGTTTTTAAAGCTTGTACCGGATGATATAAGTCATTTTTCCATGGTAAATTATAATGTAAATCAAGATTTGTATTTGCAATTATTATTTCATCATCATCAAAAAGATAAGCATACTCTTTTGAATCATTAGTGAGTTCAAACTTATTATAATTAATTCCACCACCATACGAAATAGACAAAAAAGGTATCTGATAAAAATCAATTGGCACATTAAAATTCAGCCCAACCTGAGTAATTATATTATAATAAACTTCATTATCACTTATACCTGCAACCCATTTACTTTTAAAAGAATAAAGGTTTATTGCCGGTTTAAATACATTATTTAAATAATTCAGATAATATATTGCTTGAGTTTTATTATTATAAGGCAGATAAAACATACCCATCATAAGATGTTTTCCTAAGGCTTCAGACAAGACAACAGAACCTAACACGCCTGTGTCGGTGGGATATGCAAAACCTTGCCTAAACTTTATATTTTTAAATGAGTTATACTTTTTAAAATCAAGACTTTCATAGGCTTTAATAGTTTCGGGTATTTGATACTTAGCGGTTCTATTTATCCAACGTGAATAATAATTATTTGGAGTATTAAACTCTTTTTCAACATTCTTTTCTACAAAAGATACCTTGCCAAGAACTTTCATATCTCTCTCAAGTTCTGTCATAGCAATCGTATTTAAATTATTTTCAGTTTCTGTAATCAATACAGGATATACATTTAACGGAGGTCCGTCATATTCTTTAATTGATTTATCAACAGTGTTATACACATATAAATCTAATACAAAAGTATTAGAATTTTCTACAGAAACAGCGAGTTTATCTATATCTTGCCAAATTATCTGTTGAGGCATATTTTCAAACTTTAACACGTCTATCACTTCAGCAGTATTAGTATCAAACAAACTAACTAAAAAGTTTCTATCACTATCAAAAATACTAATCGCTAAAATAGAATCATCAGAATTCAGTCTCATTTCTCCGATTTGATTTTCAGGTAAAAAACTAATAAATTTATCTGTTTTAATTGATTGCTCAATTATATTAGTCTTATAAACACAATTTTCATCTAAGCTAAGTTTCTGATAAAAAACCTCACCTTCATTTGTTACAACCGGATGATTACCTTCATTTAAATCATATTTTTTATCATCTAAAATATCATAGAAATAAACTCTCGGAGCAAGTCTTCCATATTTGTGTCTGGTATATCTTGAATATGTGATATAGTCACCTTGACTACTGATATCAAGCGAATTATATGCCGGTGCTTCTTCTATATAATTGATATCCTTAACAATAAATTTATCCGCTTTTAGACTATCAATAACAAGCTTTCCTGAAATTAAAGAAGAATAGTTTTGATTCTTGGTTAATTTCACATCCAACACAATGTTATCAGTTTTCATCACCAAATCATTAATTATCATACTACTTTTTAAAGGAGTAATATCATTGAGAGAATTTGTCTTTGTCATAACATCATCACTGATAACTTTTTTTAGATACGCTTCACCATAATACCAAGTTTTTATGTATCTTGTCCACTCTCTTTGCATCTCATTCAAAGATTTCTTGTAAACATCATTAAACGCAGAATTAAAGTCATATAAGCCAATTTTATTTCTATATTTTAGTAATTCAAAAAGTTTATCTTCACCATAGAATTCAGAAAGATATTTAATAAAAGCAAAACCATTTCCATACATAAATCCACCCAACCAACGACCATTATAATTGTTAGTTGTCGCAAATGTCCACGTCCGTAGATATCTGTCTCCACGATTAAATCCCCACTCCTCGCCACTAAAATGTTGAGCAAAACCTTCATTTATATTTGTAGGAAAACTAATCATACTCATCGGAAGAAATGGACTTATCCAATCACGGATACTATATGCAAGAAACCAATGCACCATCTCATGCGATATAACCTTTCTTAACCATTTATGATTACCTGTAAACATTTTTAAATAATCATTTTGATTAACCCAAATAAAAATATATTCATTCAATACACATGCACCATTAGATATATTATCTTGATCTGATATATAAATTATTACTTTCTCTGTATTACCTTTTTTATTTTGAGGGAAGACTCCAAAACTTTTACTTAAGGTAAGAAATGTAGAATCAGCTATTGCTGCTGCTTCTAAAGCTGTTTTATCTAAATTGTCGCTATAAATTATCTTTGAATATTCAGTCTCAACTTCATACCAATTTAACTCTGCCCTATTCCTCCCATTAAACATATTAAATGCACCCAAACAATACAATGAATTACTGATAAAAATTACTATGAAAAAAAAACTATATCTATTTATCTTCATTATGCTTATATCCCTTACCTTTCCCATAAAAACTAAGATGAATACGATTAAATATTTTTTTTAAATCAATAGTCATCTGTTTTGTTGCGTTTGCTTTATAAAAAATATGTTTAAAAAAATCTTGAATATTAGCTATATCTTCTTGATTTTTAAAAATATTTATGCCTTTTAACACATCTATAACATAATCAACACTATCAATGATACTCTCTTTTGGTGCCGGTTGTTGATTCTCTTCATATTTTTTTATTTCAATATTTTCCCTTAATTTGTAAGCATTATATATTTCATATAAAATCACAGTAACAGCTTGAGCTAAATTTAACGAAGGAAAACTATTATTTGCATCAATATAACACCTTAAATCACATAGCTCTGCTTCACTATCTGCCAAACCATAGGTTTCTCGACCAAAAATTAAGCCAATTTTTAAGTTTTTTGAATCCTTTAAATACTCAACCAACTGAGTCGAGACTAAATCAGTTATCTTCTTACTTCCCTTACGTCTTGAAAGTGCAATTGTTCTATCCATATCTACAATAGCATTTTCAAGATTTTCAAAGAGTACAACCTTATCTAAAATGTCTTCTGAATGTACTGCCAAATAATAATCTTCTTTTTGTGGTATAGAACCAACTATTCTTAAATTATCGCATTCAAAATTATGCATTAAACGTGCTATTGCACCAACATTCCCTTTATATACAGGTTCAACCAATATTACATATATATTTTTCATTTATTCAAGATTTACAGGTTAACAAAAAAGACAACATTAATTCTTTATTTATACTAATATCTACCTGATTCTTACTTATAATCTTATATGATTCAATTAACTTTAAATTATGCATTTCTTTAATAGATTCAGAAAGTTGAACTTCTGTAATTTTTGTTGCAAGACAAAGTTCGTTTACATTTACGGGAATAATCTCTTGTCCCTTACTAATATTAAATAAATAAAAACCTAAAGTTTTGAATAACAACATATCAGATAAGATAGAGATTTTCTCATTCATTTCATTAACATTATCAACAAAATTTGAAAAAACTCTAAAAACTAAATCCGGATTATTTGCCAATGCCTTAATAAAATCAATACTACCAAATTCAGCAACTATTAAATCTGTTTTTGCCTTGATAGAAGCAGTTCTTTTTTTATCTAAAAAAATAGCCATCTCACCAAATAAATTTCCTTGAGTAATAGAGGCTAATTCGATGATGTTTCCCATATGATCATATTTAAAAACCAAAGCTTCACCGGTTAAAATTATATATACCTTTTGAGCTCTTTCTCCTTCTTTTACAAGTATCTCATTAGCCCTATATTGCTTTTTCTTGGCATATCTTGAAATAAAGCTTAAGGCATCGTTTTCATTACTAAGTTCAAGTTGTTCAACTATCTTAAATATATTATTACCCATATTTCCTCCGATGACTTAAACTCAAGAGAAAATGGGCTTACATAAGGTAAGCCCATACTTTATAATACTATAATACTGAATTATCTACATATTCAAATACAGATTTCGCTATTTCTTCCACTTCATTCTTAAGTTTTAAAGCTTTACTTAAGATTTCTTTTTTGAATGCTTCATCTTCTAAACCCGAAAGATTTATCTTAACATTCAAATATGCGGCTAAAGCGGCAGTTTGAGCTGTTAAGGCACCCACTCCTGCATCAGAAAGTGCGTTACTATTTCCAATTTTTGATATTTGTTCAGATAACAAAACACATTCTTTAGCTAATTCTATAGTTTTGTATGGCACTAAGATGGCATTTTTCGTAGTCAACTCTATTTGTTGATTTCTATAAGCAATCTCTTCGTCTGTCTTTTTAGGTAATCTCATAGCATCCATCATATCATAGAAAGCTTGTGTATCTTCATCAATAGCGTGAATACTATTATTTTTAACCTTTTGAGCCTTTTCTGCAATTTCTTTTGCTTTATCCCAAGCCTGTTCATATCCTTTTTTGTTTATAGTGAGATTAGAAACCATTGCTGACAAAGAAGCAGACATTGAAGCACATAAAGCAGCAACACTACCTCCACCGGGAGCAGGAGAATCTGTTGATAATTCATCACAGAAACCTTCTAAGGTCATATCAGCTAATCTGTTTTCAGATTTGATTGCGAACTCAATAACTTTTTTATCAATATCAAATTCGGATAATTCAGCTAAACCCATTGATTGAATTGCTGTCTCAATAATTCTTCTATCAGGCAAACCGGCTGATTCTCCTAACTTATTTAAATAATACTTACCTGAACTTATTATTGCATCTAATGGAATTAAACCTACTAATTCACTACCGGTAACTACCACTCCTCTTTCAGTTGCAAGCTCACGAACTTTATCTAAAACAATATGAGCCGGAGTAATATTATAATTTGTAAGATTCATACTAATTTGTGCCCTATTATATTCATCAATATACCAACCTACTGCCTTACAATTATTAAACAAACCGGGTTCATATACTTTATTACCGTCTTTATCTTTTACAATTTTACCTTTTTCATCTCGTTTAAGAGTACCTTTTTCGCGAATAATATTAGCTATATCAGTTGCCTTTTTTTTGTCTCTTGTATTAAGATTAATGTTATATGCTATTAAAAATTCACGAGCACCAATTACTGTTGCACCGGACTTAGAATTAAACTTCTGAGGTCCAAAATCAGGTTTCCATTCTGCTTTAGTCATTTTTTCAGGTAAAGCTTCATATTCACCTTCTCGGATTACAGCAAGGTTTGAGCGTTCAGGTTTACTTGCTGAATATTCATATAAATAAACAGGGATACCGAGTTCATCGCCAACTCTTTTACCTAATTGTTTTGAGAGTTCTACACATTCATCCATAGACATTTCTGATACAGGAATAAAAGGACAAACATCAGTAGCACCCATACGGGCATGAGCACCTTTGTGTTTACTCATATCAATAAGTTCTGCCGCCTTTTTTATTGCTTGAAAAGCAGCTTCAACGACTGCTTGAGGTTCACCAACCATAGTAAAAACAGTACGATTAGTATCTGCACCCGGATCAACATCTAAAAGAGTAACGTTTTTTACTGTCTTAATTTGTTGAGCAATAGCATCAAGTATTGATTTGTCTCTGCCTTCACTAAAGTTTGGAACACATTCAACTAATTTCATTATGCCTCCATAATATTTATTGTTTTTTTCAATTAATAATTTATTTGAAAATCTGTCTATCTTTTTTTTATTTTTTAAGATAAATTAGTTTTAACAATTGACTTATTTTTCCATTTACCACTTCGATAATAAATAAAAGATAATATAAAACCAACTGACCAAGCTATAGGAGTTCCCCACCATATCCCATCACTACCCAAATCAAACCATTCCCTTGACAAAAACCAAGCTAAGGGAACTCTGATAAAGATTAAAGAAATAATGGTGAAAATCATTGGAAATATAGTATCTCCGGCTCCTCTTAATACACCTTGAGTTATTAACATACCGGAAAAAGCAATATAAAAACCACCAATAGTACTCAAATAAGCATCACCTACCTCTTGAACAGCAATATCCGGAGAGAAAAAACCTGTTAAATGCTTACCAAAAAATATAAAAATCAAACCAATAATTATAGATATCACTCCAGATAAAGACAAAGCAGTATGATAACCTTTTGCTACACGAGATACTTTACCTGCACCAATATTTTGACCAACAAAACTTGTAATAGCTATTGAAATATTCATGGCAGGCATCATTGCAAAAGAATCCAGTCTTGTTGCTACTGTAAATCCTGCAATAGTTGCTGTTCCAAAATCAGATACAATTGAAATTAATGCAGTTATGCTCAATCCAACAATGGTTTGTTGTATCCCTGAAGGTAATCCAATTCTTAGACTTTTTAAAAATATATCTCGAGCAAATTCCAAATTTATAAATTTTATCTTAATAAACTTATGCTTAACATTTAACCAAATACTCATCCCGATAAAAGAAACAGCTTGGGATATGATTGTAGCAAAAGCAACACCTTCAATGCCGTTTTCAAATACTACAATAAATACTAAATCCAAGAATATATTTAAAACTGTGGATAATATCAAAAAATATAAGGGTGTTTTTGAGTCTCCAAGTCCTCTTAAAATAGCACTTACACCATTATAACCAAACATAAATATAATTCCGGCAATAAAAATCTTGAAATATGTTCCGGCTTGGATTATCACCTCTTCAGGAAATCCCAATAATCTAAAAATAGAATTTGCAAAGATATAACCAATAATTCCGACAACAATACCCGAAATTATAATAAATATCATCATTGAGTCAATTGCTCTTTTAACATTCCGTAAATCTTTAGCTCCATAATATTGTGATATGACGATTGACATACCTAAAGTAATACCCAAAATCATAGAAATCAATACAAATATTACCGGAAATGATGCCCCTACAGCTGCCAATGCCTCATTCCCTAAATAATTACCAACGATTATACTATCAACTACATTATACAATTGTTGAAATACATTCCCAAACAACATTGGGATCGAAAAATATAATATTTGCTTAAAAACATTACCTTCTGTTAAATCTTTCATATTATCCTATGTCTAAATTATTTTAAGTGATAAATATATATACTTTCAAAATATGTCAAGAGTAATCTATCACATCTTAACAAGGCTTTGAATAAAAATGTTCTGCGAGCATCCCTGCTTGCAGTAAATATTGAGTGGATTAAAGTCTTTAATTGTGAATATCGTAGCTTGACCATCATGGTCGAGTAAGTAAGAAGGAAATTGAGAATGAATAGATTACTTCTTCGCAGGCTCGTCCGGCCTGTCATTCTGAACGCAGTGAAGAATCTCATCTTATTGACTTGTAGCACTTTAAAGAAATCAAGGAGTTCCTTCGCTTACGCTCATGATGACAAAATTTCTTTGAAATTTTGTTTACAATCGTGAACATTGGACAGCCTCTGAAGAGGCTGCCACAAAATTTATGTTATGCAAGCATCCCTGCTTGCACTCAAAACATTAAGTAATAGGTATTCAATATTTTATGAAACTACAAGCTGGAAGCTTGTAGAACATTTTTGACATTTTTGCACGACCTCTGAAACGGGGCTACGATTTTAGTATCAGAAAGCCCCGATTATTTTCTTAACTTAATGACATTGAGCTCGCACAACAACATTATACAATAACCTTATAATTATTTCAAAATCAACATCTTACTGGTTTGTATGACTTTCCCGCCTATCTTTGCACGATAAAAATACACTCCTGTTGAAACTATCTGATTATTCTCATTCTTACAATCCCATGAAACTGTATAATTCTTTGTTGTTATATAACCTAAAGTATCATCTCTTAACCCTGCTTTCACTGCTAAATCATAAAAGCTTGGTCCTGTATGAAGGGTTCTCACTTTTTGTCCTTTTATATTAAAAATTTCTATGACAGGTTCTGAATTCGTTTTCCCCGGATAATCAAAGCTTATGATAGTACTTGCCATTCTTTGCAGATTAACAGGATTGGGGAAATTTATCAAATTATAATCTTTTATCTCAGGCACTGTTTCATCATTCACGCCTACGTGCGGTGCACCATACTCAAAACAACCCATATCAATTACATAATTCCATACTCTTTGATTACCTGCCAAATCCTTACCGTTAAAATGCATACCTGTTGTATCTATTACTCCGGCATCTATACAAGGAGAACTCGAATGTAATTGATAATAATCCAACATATCCATAGTTAAATTGTCATCAAACTCTCCCGCAAATAAAGGAGCATCAAAGATTAGATTATTAAGAGAATAATTGTTTTGATTATCCGGAATTTGTATTCGATCATAACCTCCATAAATTAAAGAATTATTTACTGTCACCGGTGCATTTGGATAATAACCTGAAATAAATAATTCATAATCTATTTCAGGATTATACAATATAAAGTTATTTATTGTAATATCCAAATTTCCACCCACACCTAAAGTTCTGTAAGGACCTCTGTTGTTTGCAATAGTCCAGTTATTTAAAATTGTTTCATTATTATAATTGTAGATATTTACTGCCGGCACATTCCACCACAAAGGGTCTGAGGTATCATTATTGGCAATTAAGACATTATTTAAAATTGCCAGACCAGGTTCATCAGGAATATCTTCTATATAAGAGTGTAGCTGAAAAACAAGCGTAAACTCATCAGATGAACTGTTCGTAAAAGAAAAATTATTTAACAGAACATTATCATTTTTCGTCAACCAAAAACCAATATCATCTGAATTGAATTTATCAATTATATAGTTTTCAATATGAACATTATTAAATTGATAAAAAACGCCGGGATCTGTATAAGAATCCTTTACAATAATATTTTTTACATAAACAGAGCTGTCATCACTTTGAAAAGTATCATAAAAATGTATACCATTAGCATAAAGTTTATTGTTTTGCATTAGAATATTATATATTTTAATATTATTTGCCTGACCCATAATAATAGTATTCCCTGAATTTGTTATATGATTACCAAAATTTATTGCACTAAAATTTCCAAACTCTATAATTCCATAACCATAGCCGAAACTAAATAAACCTTCGTTATCCTCACCATCAAAGATTGTCTCTAACATTCCTGCCCCTATGAGATTTGTATTTTTAGGCAAAAAAAATGGTAATATCTGTTGATTTAAAGATCTGGAATATGTGCCCTCAGCCAGATGTATTGTCTTTGGGTTATTAGAATTTGAGTCTATTAGATTAGTAGCCCAGGCTATAGTTTTCAGTGGGCTGTCAGGACTTAAACCACTATTATTATCATCACCCCAAGGGGCTACATATAAGTCATGGTCAATCAGAGGTGGCAAGGATTCTCTTTGTATCCCGCCAACTGTCACCTCAGGAAATGGAGAAAGATGTTCGGATATTGCCACATACATGTAACGTCCTTCAGGTTCATCAATTATCCTACTACACTTATCTAAATAGACAACAACATCTTCTGTAATACCAATAAAAGCTAAATCATTACCTCCATTTGCGTAATTATTATAAATACTGTTTCTATTTTCCTGTGAAAAAGTTACACTTACATTTGCACCAATAGATAGACCTCCTCCGGCACATACTACTCTGTTATTATATATATGGTTATTTTCCAGATAAAGATTTATATCCTCTTGAGTTGAAGATACACTTAATCCTCCTCCATATCTGCCATAACTATCAGTCATTATGTTATTTAATACATTAGCGTTTGTTCTATAAATGTGGATTGCCCCATAAATGTTGTAATATATAGGGATATTATTTAATTGATTTTCATTATTCATAAAGGTAAGACCATTTATACTTACAGTATGATAATGAAACGGAAAAGTAGAATAGGGTTCAGGTCCTACATATAAAGCAGGATCAGGACATTCGGCAATTATTCTGGTATTATGTATATACGTCGTGTCCGGAGTGACAGCATAAAGACTTTGCAGGGTAATAGACTTATCTCTGATAAGAACTGATTCTCTGTATGTACCGGGATATACCTGGACAATATCTCCGTTTACTGCTACATCGACTGCTGATTGAATACTTGTATAAGGCTTTGTGCCGTCAAGACTAACCTCTAGTATTTCTGCATATATAGTAACTGATATTAGTAAAACTAAAATAGTTATTATGGTTTTCATTGTTATTCCTTTTTTTTATTTTTAAAATATGGACTTGAGAAGAAGTGGACTTGATTCTCTAATTGCGAAGCAAGAAGGGAATTGAGAACACGATATTGATGAAAAGTGAAAAGTAAATGTCGCCGTTCTCAACTCACATTCACTTCGTTCATTGCAAGTCAAGTCCGGCTTTGGACTTGAGTCTTTAATCGCAAATATCGTAGCTTGACCATCCTGGTCGAGTACGAGAAAAGGGGCTTGAGGACAGAGAAAAACAGCAAAGTAACCGTACAAGCGATTAGCTTGTACGGTATTTTGTTTTATGAAAGCACAATTAAGCATTGTTTATTTTTTGATTACTTTCTTATTTCATCAGAAGCATTTTTCGCATTTCACTGAGAGATTTTGTCTCAAGTTTATAGAAATATACTCCTGAGGCTACCTTATTACCAAGATGATCATCACCATTCCATATTGCCTTATGGAAACCTGCCTCGATTTCTCTATTGACAAGTTCTTTAATCATCTGACCTTTAATATTAAATATCTGGAGCTTGATATGTTCTTTTTGAGCTATATTATATTTAATTGTTGTCGTAGGGTTAAAAGGATTTGGATAATTTCCTTCAAGACAAGATATTGCAGGTGTCATTTCTGTTTGTGGTCCTGTTTTATTAAATGAAATAGAATAATATAACTCATTTTGAGTAAAGTATAAATCTCTGGCTTGAAAAACTTGGGCAGATTGATGAAAAACCAAATAATCATTAATAACTCTTGTTGGTGCTTTTGATTCATAATTATAATATCTAAATTCTACTATACCTGTATCAATTGGAGCTCCTTCAAGATATGCATTTATCTGTATAGTATCACCTTTTACTACCTCAGCCCCATAACAAACATCATCAATAAATAAAGCAAGTTCTGCTTTTTCATCTGATACCATATCTTCACTAAGTTCGACATAAACAGGAATATAATCTGCCTGTTCTTCATAAGTAAAATATTTAGTCTCAGGTTCTACATATTTTGGGGTTATAATATCATCTCTTGTTTTCCATCTAAAACTTATATCTGTATCACCGGTATATTTTAGTGATACTGCTTCGCCTTGGTTGAATGCAACAGGATGACCCATAATAGCATTACCTATCCATCCCAAAGCAGTTCTATACATTGCCCAATATTTGGTCTTAATTTCTATGAGGTTTGGATTATTGATAATGTCTTGCAATGCATAATTCGGCTCCTCACTCTTTTCCTTAAAGTATCCTACCCATATCTCTCGATATTGAGTTCCCGGCTCTTTTGCCATTATGGTAATTTCATCTTCAGGATTGTTTTGAGTTCCACATAAAAAACCACCGGTTAAGATATCTTTATCTGGTTGGTTATTTAACATTTGTATCTTAAAGCCATGACGACTGTCTAAAATTTTTGAAGTATTATGAAAATTATTGCCATAATAACTTGTTTGATCATAACCATCATTATACATCCACATAACTTTATTTAAGATGCGATTAAGTTCTGTTTCAAACAACTTATTGTTATTATAGCTATGCAACATATAATGCATCTCATCTGCTATATAGTAAGAGTCATCAGTATAGAGTTTGTCTAGATAAGGGAAACAAACCCAGTTATAACCGGAGGACTCAAGGGTATGTTTAAACTGTCCATGATCCGTTGCAGGCACAGCACCTATATCAAGTCTTGTGCCATCTATGTCTTGATCTTCAGAATCCTCATACCAGATTACACCATTTCCATTGGTATCAATATGACCTGCATCAATAAGACCTGATTTAATGCTTGATGTCCAGATTGGAGCAAGAGTAACAGGGTCTATCTGTGGGTCACCGTAATGGATGTCACGGGTTACTGCATCAGCAGGAAAAGCATTATCAGGCTCAATAAACCAGGAATTGGAAATGTTAAAATTATCACCGGTAATTGTTCCATCAAAAATTGAATTTTTAATAACTACATTATTATCATTTTGAGGACTAGTAACATAAAAACTATTCCAAACTGAAGATATCCCCTCATTGAAAGAAGTATTATTTGTATAAGTTATATTTGATGGATATGTATTATAAATATAAATTAAATCATAATAAATATTATTTATATAATCCTGAATATAAAAGGTGTTTCTATCAATAATTATCTCTGAAGTAGGAGGTCTTGAACGAATATTAGCTTTAATAAATGATCTGTAATTATTTCGAGTTGTATTAATAATTTTAAATGAATTATTACGAATATGAAGTATTGGTAAGTAACTATAATCTGAATAGAAACTAACTAAATATTGTGATTTATGATATTGGTCTAAATCACTTAAAAAAAATGAATCTTCTATTGTTAAATTTGCTGCTAAAACAGAAATAGCTGATCCTTGATAATTATTTGCTTGAGAACTATGATCATTATAATTATTAATAAAATCACAAGATTTAACTATCACGTGACCATTTGGTCCAAGATTATTAATTCTGATTCCTCTTGATCCGATAAATTGACAGTCCAAAATCTCAAAAACAATATTTTCAACTCCATTAATAGTGTCTGTACTATAGTTAATACCCGATTTATTTACTCCTGAATGCGTTAACTCAAACCTTATACCTGAAATAACAGGATTAGATGATCGAAGTAATATACCGGGAACATTATGAGCCCTGATTATAAAATTGCTTATCTTACTTAAGTTATTTATATCTGTAAGGTCAATTTGTCCGTTAATTATTGGACGATTATTTCTTGATATACCTTTTAAAGTAATATTTTTATTACTCCAGGAAATACAATTATTATATGGGTCAGCTTCATATTCTCCGGGATAAACCAATACCGTTCCTCCATCCGGACAATCTGCAACAGCTTCTTGAATTGTTTGATAACAATCAGGATTTCCAGGTCTTACTACAAGTGTTTGTGCGTTTAATACAGCAAATAATGTAATTGCTATACATAGTATGATTATTTTTTTCATCGATAAACTCCTTAAAATTTTTATTTATTCTTTATAAAAAAACGAGAGTTAAATAGGTTAAACGAATTTATTATGGCTTCCAATACTGATATTTTTACTATAAGATGTATATCCATATAGTATAGTATAGTATAGTATAGTATAGTATAGCGTAAATATCTATGCTTTAAGTAATTATTCACTGATAAACTTAACTTATGAGTTGCATAAAGTCTTTCAAAAAAACTCATCCTACATATAATCCTTAAAACCTTACATTTAAAATTAATTTCAAATTACCATAATTACGATATTAAATTTTAATAAATACTTCTATTATGCTATTTTTAATATTTTAAAATTATTTGTCAAGAAAAAAATAAATATTTTGTAAAAAATGTGAATGTCAATGCTATAAAACTACAAGCTGGAAGCTCGTAGAACAATAATTGAAATTATTCAACAGCCACAAATACTATCTCATAATAAGCATCTTTTTCATTTGACTTAAATTATCAAAACTCACTTTATAAAAATAAACACCTGAACTAACTAATTTATCATTATCATCTTTTGTGTCCCAGGTTATAAGTTTATCTCCTGACTTGCATTCTTCATTATATAGTGTTTTGACTTTTTGTCCTTTAATGTTAGGGACTGTCCAATAAAGTGTGTCTGAGACCTCCAGAAAGATTTCAAATCACTCTATGTGTTACTAATTAAATTCAAATATTTTTTTGTCAAATCTAAAATTGTATATTGCGTAATTATTATATCTATTAACCTTATCAATAGCTACTTTTGTCAATAAAAGTAGTATTGATTCTTCACTTGGCATAGAATTTCTGATTTAAATTTAATGAAGAGTATTACACAAAAAAGAACAACTTAAAATACAATTATATAAAATTTAAGGTGTTAATCTTATATAATTATCAATATGAAGTTCTGGTTGTACATGGGAAATAATAATAAAAGTTTTAGAATTAGATACTTTTATATTATTTATAAGATCGAAAACTATATTCTTTATTGTATTATCCATAGAAGAAAACGGTTCATCCATCAAAATCCATTTCTCTTCAGAAAAAAGCATTCGTAATATTGCAATTAACTGTTTTTCTCCACCTGATAACTGATTTTCATGTTCAATAAACCTTTCTAACCCCCCAATATTTTCTATCATAGGGTGAATATCAAGAGGAAAATCTTTTATTGAAATATTTAAAACGTTGTTTCCAAATAATATGTTATCTTTAATAGTTCCTTTAATAATATAAGGTTTTTGAGGTAAATAATGAAATTGTTTTCTTAATGAATATAATGAAATTTCGGATAAATCTATTCCATTAATAAGTATGATTCCTTGGTTAATTTGAAGGCAATTAGTAATTATTTTAAACAATGTTGTTTTACCAGATCCGTTTGTGCCCTCAATAACATAAGTATTATTTCTTTTTAATGAACAGTTTAAATTATTATATAATATTTTATCTTCATTATTATATTTAAAGTATAAATCAGTGATGTCGATACTTTCAAGAAGATCAATGCATTTTCCCTCTTCAGGAATTTCAACTTGTAATTTTAGAAAATTTTCAAGATTATTTTTATTAATTTTAGATATCGCAATTCTTGAAAACATATTAATTCCAAAAATTAAAGGATTATAAAATTTAGGAACTAAGGATATAATTGCTAACATTGATCCAATAGATAATTTATCTTGAATAACATCTTTTCCTAGTAAAAATAGTAAAAGAACATCAAGAAGGAAATAAATGATTTTATTTGAATTATTTTGAAACGTTGATAACATTGTGCTCTTTATCGTATATTTATTAGCTATTATTACAAAAAAGTCATATTTATTCTTAAAAAAGCCAGATAATTTATTAAGTCTGATAAATATATTATTCTGATAGGATTGAATGAGCCAAGACATTTTGTTATTCCAAGCACTTCTAATCTTTTCCCCAATAGTTATGTTTAATTTATAAAAAAATTTGGATATTAATATAGAAAAAAAGGTAAATGAAAGGGATATTAAAAAGGCTTTAAAACTCAGATTATAAATAATAATTAAAGTAATTAGTGCTATAATAAGCCTAGATATTATTGTGGGATATAAGTCAGAAATTAAATTTAATACCCTATTAACATCATTATTTAAAATTGTTTGAAACTCACTTTCAGATTTATCTATTAAGTAATTTTCTTTAATTCTAATAAAATGATCATAAATTTTATTATTTAAGTGTCTGAATGTGTTGGTGGAAAATATTATTGAATAATATTCGACAAGTATATTAATAATAATATCTATAACTTTATAACAAATATAGATCACAATAATATTAATTAAAAATGATATATTTTTTCCTATGATTCCTTGGTCTATTAGTTTTTTATAAATAAATGGTTCAATTAATGAATATAATGAAGTTGTTATAAAAAAAGTTGTTAGAATTATTTGACCAAAAAAATTGCCTTTAATTTTAAATGGATTTAATTTTATATTGAACAATACAACATTCCTTTTTTAGTTGTTCCTTAGAATAGTGGTTTAAGATAATTGGGCATTTACATAACTCTTTATTTTTGCAAGAAAAACAGTAGTCAGGATATTTATAATTATTAATAAAAGATAACGTTAAATCTTCTAAAACTTTAGAAATGTTTTTTTCAATAAATAAAGAATTTTTTGATTTTGAGGAAAATGGACAAAAGCTTAAATATCCCTTAGTATCAACATTAAGTTTAGTTTTATACGCTTGGCAAGAATGGTCTATTTTTTTTATATAATTATTTTTTAAAATATTTAAATTATTAAAAACAGTTCCATAAGCATCATTTCCAGTAGTAGCTATATATTCAATGGAATTGCTTCCGTATATACTAACACAGATCAGAGTAGGGGGTTTCTTCTTAAAGAGCTCTAAATGTTTTTCCTCTAAAAGAGATAAATTTGTTGAGACAGTAAGTTGATATTTTTTTTTATATAAATAATTATATATTTCAATAAAATCAGGATTTAATAATGGCTCTCCTCCAAACAAATGGATTTTTATCAAATCTAATTTGCTAATTAATTTCTCAATATGTTTTATTGGATCTATTCCTATACATGTTTTATTATTATCGTGTTTTACATAACAATGTACGCACTTAAAATTACAATTATCTGTTATATCTATCGTACAATTTGTATAATATGGGTTAATAGTCATTGAAACAGCTCCAATAATTTCTTAAAATAGTTTGAGTCTATCTTTTTATCTATAAAATAATCATTTATGCTTTCCGTTGAAAAATTATTAGATTTTAAATGTTTTAATAAATCAACAGAAATATATATCTTATCATTATAAAAAATATCCGAAGTATCAATTATTAAATATTTATTAGAAAATATTCTAGATTTTTTAAAAATAATATTTTTATTCAATTAATCTCCTAAAAAACGGATAAGGTATGCCTTATCGGTAAGTAAATTCCAAATTACTGAACTAATGGTGTTGTAATTGGTTCTGGTTTTGGCGGTGGAGTTATTTTGTACGGTTGATCATCTTCGGCTTCACAAGAACAGCCAAAAATAGTCGTTGACAAAATAATCAAGTCTTCAATGTTGTTATTATTAAACATATTACCCTCCTTATTTTATTAAATGTTAAGAATATATAAAAAAAATGGATGTAATGTATGTCAAGAAAAAAATAAATATTTTGTGGGCGAATAATAATATGTATAGTAATTTTGTAAAGAACTATTTTAATGATTTTACATATATATATTGTCCAAAATATTCTTTGCTAAATCTGCATAAATTCTATTTTCATAAGATTATTGATGTTTAAATCTTTAGTTTATTTAATGCTAAAGCCAGGCTAAATGTCAAAACTACAATAACTCTTAAATCTACTAACTTAGCCCACTTTTTCAATGAGAGATATGAAGAGTTATTGATTAAATGGGAATTCTTGATTGAACAGTCTCTAACCATTTAAGTATCCACCCTTTTTAATCAAAATAATAGACATACCCCGAGACATAAACTTGAGCCTCTAATATTGTTGTGCGAGCATCCTTGCTTTTACTAAAACCATTAAGTGATAGGTATTCAATATTTTATGAAACTACAAGCTGGAAGCTTGTAGAACATTTCTGCATTTCGAGACAGCTGTCCTCAAGGCAAAATAGATTGCTTCTTCACAAGCTCATCGCAATGACAAGATTAAGTCATTCTCGACTCACATTCGCTTTGCTCGTTGCAAGTCAAGTCTGACTATATTGCACATAAAAATCATCTATCTATTTAATATAAGATACCTTTACTACTCCGATTTTCTTATTATTATGTTTCATTTCAATAGTATAGATACCACTGGCTACTCGTTTACGGTTATTATCTTCTCCGTCCCATACAAAACGATAGATACCTACATCTTTTGTTTCATTGACAAGAGACCTTACTTTTTGCCCTTTAATATTATATATATTTACACCTATCACACCCGGTTCATTGATTGTGGCATTAAACATTGTCTTGCCTCTAAAAGGGTTTGGATAAGGTTCTGCAATATTTGTAATTAACGGCACATAGACTTCCTCACCATCAGAGGTAGGCAAAACATCAATAAAATCTTCTTTGATGACTGATTTTTCTCCGTTATTGATGACCAGTCTGACAGAATATACTCCCGGTTCTGTATAGGTATAGGTCGGGTTTTGTTCATAAGAGTCTATATATCCGTCTAAATCAAAGTCCCAACCCCAGGCAAAAACAAGTCCTGATGACTGATCTGTAAACTGTACTTCTAAAGGAACTTCTCCCGAAAGAGGTTCAGCTGTAAAATTAGCATTCAAACCTTGATACTCATAAGCACCAATATCTACAGTAGCACCTGATACACGAGGATTGCCCATTATATCTGTTTCGGGAAATACATAATCGGGTATATCAAGAGTGCCCGCATCAATACAAGGCGAGGTATCACTCAGTTGAAAAGGATACTCTCCGGCTGTTAAAAATTGCGGGCCCTCATCAAGATTTCCTTCTCCCCAATGTAAAATATGATTTACTCCTATATCATTATAATAAGATTGAACTGCTGATTCTCCACCTTCTAACAAGGTATTGTTTATAAACAAATGATTCGGCTCACCTACCGGCAGATAACCTCTAAACCAAATACCACCCGGTGTGTTATTATAAAAAATACTGTTATATATCTTAATATTAACTCCAAAATCAGATACATAGATTGGACCTCCCTCAACTCCCGGATTTAAAGTGTTTCCTGTTATAGTTGCATTATTAATAAAAACATCCTGATTCTTTACTAATGAAAAAACATTACCTATAAGTAATACGGGCCAATCTAATTCTAAATATGATTCATTATTATATACCAATAGGTTTGAAAAATTATATTGTGATCTATAAG
>Ga0334898_1000866_pt1 | contig 41089 bp, 42 predicted proteins | sample GraSluR3_MG_10_FD_207228 | JGI IMG/M metagenome (GOLD analysis project Ga0334898, IMG submission 207228) | Sludge microbial communities from methane-producing bioreactor in Wageningen University, Netherlands - Granular Sludge_3_08-R3 | ecosystem: Engineered > Bioreactor > Anaerobic >... | reverse complement strand
ATTTGAATTGAATTAAAACACATCCCCAGATAATATTTCCGTATTAAGACGGAATATAACGAGAATTCATTATTTAAACGATTTTAATCGCGTTTTAAAAATTACATTTTGGAGAGGGGTATTATTTTAAGGTCGATAAAAATCGAATTAAACGCGGGTATATTTTAAGTTTTAAAAATTTTGAGTTTGATGAGGGGCATAAAAGAACTAAAAGAAACAGGGAGAACGGGCTGAATAGGATAATATTCTAGGCGTCCGCCATACTCTTCGCTCTCTCCTTCTCCGTCACCAGGACGTTCTCATTCAGCACCTTGCAGGCCTTCTCATCCCTCCACCAGGCCACACCATCCTCGCCGAGGGCCTCTTTCGCCGAATAGATGTCGTCAAACTCCCGGTCGCGGACGGCGTACGCCCGGTCGAGAGGCACCATCGACGATCCTCCGACCTCCGAGAAGGAGGGGTCGACCTCGATCACCTCGCCCTTCCTGTTCCTCACCAGGAGCCAGAGGTGGTCGTTCTCCGTATCGGCGAACTTTTCGGCGTAGGCGAAGGAGACGTCAAACCCGTGGCTTTTGAAGTACCACTCATAAAAGGCGGCCCTCTCGAAGACGTCCAGGTCTTCTGCATAGCCTTTGATGGAGCTTGAGTACCTGATCACGTCGTCGGGGTTCTGAACGTCGGCGGGCTTCAGATCAAGGTAATAGGGGTCCGGCATGTCTCTTCCGCAGAAGCCGACGCTGGGGAAGTCGTCCTCACCGCCGAATAAGAGGGCGTAAGCCCCGATGAGGATCAGGGCTGATACCAGGAGTGCGGCCTTCTTCGCCATTTCGGCCCTCCCCGATTCAGAGCCCCCGTTCGGCGAGGACCCTCTTCACCTCTTCCTCCACGAGCCTTCGGATCTCCTCGTCGTCGACCTTCCTGCCGCCCCGATGAGGCTCGAGGACGCCGGAGTTCAAGTTCGACCTCTCGAAGATCCTCCTCTCATCGAGGAAGAAGGGCTTCTTTCCCTCCTCGATCCTTTGGAGACCCACCTTCAGCCGGTCCCGGACCCCGTCGTCCCCATAGAAGTAGTCCTCCAGGGACGTTTTCGTCAGATCCGGCATCCCATCGGGGATCAAATTGCTCTCGGGATCGTCCATGTACCTGAGAGCCATCCTGATCACCCTGTGAATCCGATATTCTAGGTTTCCCTTAACCTCGCACCCTCTTTCCTCCCCATAGGGGTTTCGCAGGAGGATCAGGATCTCGTCGGCGTGGTTCTCCCCGAGCTTCCTCCAGGGCTCGATCCGATCTTCGGCAAGGCCGGTCTGCCGCGCCACCGCCCCCAGGATCTTGTCGAGGCCCACAAAACCCCTGGTGAAGACGTAGGCCCTCTCGGCCATGGCGGGATCGCACCCGAAGAGCATACCCTCAGAGAGGGCCTTTTTAACCAGGTTCTCCTCGGGGTCCTTTCTCCTCCTATCCCGGAAGTAGCAGGGGACGAGGATGGGCGGGTGGTCGAGCCCCTGCCCCTCAATGAACTTCTCCCTCATGGCGAGGCTCGGTGGGTCCTCCCCGGGATAGTGGCGTGCGGCAACGAAAGGCTTCATAGCCTGGTGGATGTAGTCGTCGATGGCGGGGTAGTTCTGGCCGAACTTCTCCACCATGATCTGGTTGTCGATAACGATCACCCCGTCCACCCCCACCCCGACCCTCTTGGTCAAAAGATCGTAGAGAGAGATGGTGGCCCCCAGGTCCCTCTTCGCCTCCTTCGCCCTCTGCTGGGGGTCGGTCCCCTCCTCGGTGAGCACCCCCAGCACGAAGACGGGATAGGCAGGCCTCTCGCTCCTGATGTACCTGGTGATAGGGTTTACAAAGCCGGTCCCCGTCCCGCCGCCGAGGGAGACTAGAAAGAGGATCCCGTCGCACATCTCTGACCCGTTGTTGTTATCCCTGGGGCCCGTGAGAGTGGTGTAGGGGCGTATCCGGTCCCAGGCGGCTCTGAGGATCGGGTTTTCAGACTCGTGCTCCGAGAGGGCGGTCCGCTTTACGTCCTCGTCGCTCTCGAAGATCTCGAATACAGCCTTCAAAAATTCTGCCTGTCTCATGAATCCCTGTTTCTTGACGTCATAGCCGTAACGATCGACGATCAGCTTCGAGGTCTTCGATTCAGAGCCTATGACGTCGTGGGGGACGAAAAAGCCGGGATAGCATCCCCTCTCCAGGGGGCCGAAGAAGTCCTGATTCTCCGTCTCCTGAACGTCGGCCTCGAGCCACAGGCCCTTGACGCCTCCGAAGGAGACGTGCTCCCCCAGGGACTTCTTAAGCAAAGATATATCCTGGTTATTGAGAAAGCGTTCCGCCAGATGACCTCCACACCCACCGATTCCGACGATACAAAGTTTCATCTCATCCCTCCCAGGGCCTCGGCATATATCGGCCAGAGCAGCGCCAGCTCCGAGGCGAAGAGGGCCAGAAAGGCGAGAAGTCTCGAGGCCGGCTCGACCTGAGGAAATGTCGTCCCCTGCTGGACGGATAGAAGGATGGAGATCGCCAGCACTGGCCCTGTGAGCATGATGGCGACCTTCATCCGTCTCGAGAGCTCATAGTAGCCGTAAAATTCCCTCGGAACGAAAGCGGCAGCTCCGAGGGCCAAAAGGAGGACGACGAACCCGAAGGCAAAAAACCCCAGGGGTCCCGAAGCCAGGGTCGGGACTTGGTAGTAGTTGTATCGGGGGAAGATCTCAGGCGTCAGGAAGTAGAAGTAGCTCAAGGCCACAAAGAGGAGCAGCCAGCCTGTGACGGCGGCTGCGTTGAAGTTTGAGCCCTGACGGACGAACATCTCCTCACGAAGATCGTCTCGAGAGACCTCGCCGCCGTTGGTGGTGGCCGCCACCCTCTCATAGGTCCTTTTCATGTTCAGCCCGTGAAGCGCGAGGCCCAGGGCCAACAGGAGGAGGAAGAGCCCAAGGCCCAGAAGGCCGTTGGAATATACGTCGGCAAGAAAGCTCGTCAGCCCCTCGGGCACCAGGCCTGAAGGTGACGATATATCGACGGCCTGGGCGCTCGCCACCGTCTCGTTCAGGCCGTTCATTGGTATAGCCTCCTCTCTATCACGATCCCGCCCACCAGCGCCGCCAGGATGACGGCGAGAAGGTTTCCGATAGTCACCATCGAGTATATCGGATACCTGACGATCTTCGGGTTGATGCTGCCACCAGATAAGTCGCCGGTTTCCTCTCGAGAGTTCTGGTCCGTCGCCGAGTATTTGAAGCTGTAGGTGAAGCTCTCGTTTGCGTCAGAGACGTCGAAGGGTTTGATGTCGAAGAGGACGTCCTGCGCCTCATCTGAGGAATTTATAACCCTCGTATCCTGATATCTGTTGGGATGAGACGGCGTGCTGGTGTAAAGGTCTATTCTGAGGTTATTCATCTCCGGGTTCTTCGCCTTTAGGCTGAACCTGTAGTTCTGCCACCAGTATCGGTTCTCGTCTGCGGCCTCAACATGGGGGTCCGAGACGAATATCTTGGGGCTCGGCAGAAGGGTGGGCCCGGGGAAGATCTCCGTGATAATGCTGTTGAGGCCGTCGCCGTAGGTGTAGCGGTAAGAGAAGTTCTTTCCCGCATCCCCCTCTCCAAAGAAACCATACTCGCTGGCGATGAAGGTGACGTTCGTTCCAGATTTCACGTATTGGGTCTCGTTCCTCAATTCCCCCTTCTGGTCGTCGAGGACGTGGATGGTAACGTTGATCATGTCCCCATCGGTGTCGACAAACCTGGATAGGTACCGGATAGGATCGTTGTACCTGGCCCTGGCCGGCTCGACCCCGATGCTTCCCTCGTCAACTTCGGGAGGGCTGTTGACCAAGTCCAGCTCGAGGAGGCTGTGGTATTCGCCCCGATTATAGGGGTTAGAGTACATGGTGTCGGTGTAGTAGGTGCTATGCATGTCGTTGAACCATATGCGGAAGGTAGCATTTCCTATAGCCTTTGAATCGACGAAGGGGGTCATGCCAGACCAGTCCCTGGTGGTGACGTTATTTTTTTCTGAGTACTCGTTGGCGAGGATCACCCTCTGAGATCCAACCCTCGTAAATTCCTCCTCGCCGGGACCCTTAGCCTCCAGCCAGAGGTAAACGTCCGAACGAACCTCGATGGGGTTGTCGTTCTTTACATAGGCGTATATGTCAAGCTTATCGTTTCTCGTGATATTGGTCTTGCCTGAAGGGTACCAAAGATAAACGGTGGGAGCTGCGTAATCCTTGGGCGGGACGAAGGGTATGTGGAGAAGCTTTTTAAGGTACTCATAATTGGAAGGGTCGTCTTGCTTCCACTTCTCAAGGTTTCCGATCAAATCCTCCAGATCCAGCTTGACTATCTTCCTGCCACCGCTGGAGCTGCTGGACTCGCCACCGCCGCCCGAAGACCCACTCGGCCCTCCCGGACCCTCGGCAGCCTGGACAGATCCCAGAAGGTAGAAGAAAATTAGCAGAAATATTGCTATAGACCTTCTCTTCATGCCTTGGGCCCCGCCTCTTCTCCGAATTTGATATCGACCTCGTAGAACCTGTATCCGGGTTTGTTATTCCAGATTAACTTCTGCCATCCCGATCCCGCTGTGTAGCCTTTCCAATCCTCCAAATTCTTCCAGTTCTCGTTGTCGGTGGAGTGGATCAGGTCGGCGGTCAAGTTGACGCTTCCGTTCACCCAGGCAACGTAGTTATAGCGACCAGGACTGACGTCCTCATAATCGAGGTTTTTGTACATGGCCACGATCTCAGGTCCCCGGAATATCTCGGTATCGACGCCGTTGATCAGGAACTTGTATTCCGCAGATCCGAGAAACTCAACGTCTATAAAAGGCTTGATCACCCAGGATACATTCCCATTTGAAGAAGCGTACTGTTTTCTTTCGCCCACAGTCTTCCAGACGGAGTTGGGCGCCTTGACCAGGAGCTCAACCCAAACCCCCCCCACATCCTCAGAATCATTCCCAAGGTTTTCAATTTGAATCGTGTAAACGTACCTGTTGAGGTTGTTATTATCAGGGAAGATCTGCATAACACCCCTTCGGGGCATTACCGTTCCCGTTATCGATTCTTTGATGAGCTTTGGCCCCTGGTAAACTGTAGGGGGAGAAGCCGCCCGTATGAACCGATAGCTTACGTTGCCGGCGACGTCACCATCGAAAGATACATCCTTCCAGCAGATTTTTGGGTCGCCGTTGTATGTGGCGATCCCCCGAGACCTCCAGAGGGAGGAACCCGGCTCGCTCGTCTGAAGCTCGATGTCGCAGACGGGAAGGGCAGTGCTGACATCTACAGAGTATGTATACCTAGCTACAGTGCCGCCCCTCTCCGGAGAGACGGAAGCGTTCTCATACTTTACCAGGACGATCTCAGGTCCCTGGTACACCTTCCCCAACTCCTCCCGACTGGTGCCCAGAGGGCTCTCGGATCCAGGGTAGTAGAAGCTGAAATAGTAGGAGCTGGCCCCCTCCGAGCCGATCATCTCGCTCGGCATGACCCCTGTCCATACCATCCTCTGCCAGAAGGTGGCGTTGCTGTACTTCTTCTTCTCGACGAGCTTGAACTGGTTTTGATCTATGTCCCAGATGTTCAATCCCACGTCCAGGTTCTTTGAGCCATTGAAGTCGAGGACGTAGGTGAAGGGCGACCCAGAGAATCCGTCGGCAGGATCTACGCCGGGGTCTTTGTACTCATAATCCACAGGCCAGAAGGGGCCTTCGAAGTTCTCCGTCTGCTTTCGTCCCACGAACCTGTAGTGGGCACCGATGAAATCGAAGTCGAGGGAGACGTTTTCCCATCTCAAAGTCTGCCAATTGCCGACATTGGTGTAGTTCTGGCTTCCCAAGTCCCTCCAGGGTCCGATCGCCTCTGGAGCTGCCTGAAGAGCCACTACGTCTTCTGAACTCGAGAAGACGTCAATACGATAGCTGTAACGGGTATCGTTGGTGCCCATCTTAGGGAAGACATCGGCGTTCTTGTAGACGGTGATCATCTTGATCAGACCGGGCTGGCCGTCGTAACCCTCCAAAGCCACCTGATCTCCGACTAGAGGAGCGATCTGCACTCTGTACCAACCCCTCTCCCAGATGCTGGTATCGTTCTCGTCGGTGGCCCATAACCCGAAGGCTCCACGGCTCATCTCCGGCGACCTGAAGTTAACTTCAAAATTGACATCTTGGGACGAGTGGGCCGTGAGGCTTACGTCAGACGTAAACTTTTTTGAAACAGAATAATCGGTGTAATCGGGCCCGACTTCCATCTCCACCACATAACGCATGGGGCAGGTCATCCCATTGACCAGGTGAACTTTGTAGGCGATAGGTTGATTGACGTTGAAGGGCACCTTTGAGGTTCCAGCCTGCTGGAAACTCAGTGAGGCTTCCGTCTGGCCCATAGCTGTTGGTATCAGAGTTAGCGTGATCACGACAAAAACCAGTAGTGCACATCTTGGAGATCTCAAGCTTTATCAACCCGCCCGATTTATGGGATTATCCTCAAAGTACCCCCGAGAGCTATAAGATATGTCTCTATTAAATGTTAACGGATAACCCAATGTAGAGATAGCCGCCAAAAGAAAAATGTTGACGCGGTCCTTACGCGTCGATCGCCTTGCTCGCAGCCTCGAGGCCGGCTCCAAGAGAGGTTATCAAGCCCTCCTTCTCCAATACCAGCTCCAGAGTCTGGATGGTCCTGAGAACGTCGGCTTCGGTGCAGGCGCCCATGGTTCCTATCCTGAATATCTTTCCCTTGAGGCCCGACTGGCCGCCGGATACGACGACGCCGCGTTTTCGCATCCCTCCGCGAAGTTGGCCATCAGTGATGCCGTTTGGCATCTTCATGGCGGTGACGGTGTTGGAGTAGGTGGAGTGCTCGTTCACCTGAGGGAATAGCTCGATATCGAGGGCCAATGCTGCCTCTCTCACCCCTTTGGCCAGCCTCGCCATCCGAGCCCGCCTCTCGGAAAAGCCCTCCTCTGCGGCGATGGAGAGCGCCTCCTGGAGGGCATAGAAGAGGGAGACGGCTGGCGTGTAAGGCGTCTGGTTCTTCTTCGCCTTATCGAGGTGGGCCTTGAGGTCAGTGTAGTAGCCGCCCTTTCCGTCCTCCAGCAACTCTTCGGCCTTCTTGCTCACGGTCACCATGGCAAGGCCCGGGGGAACTGCTAGACACTTCTGAGATCCGGTGATGGCGATGTCGATGCCCCACTCGTCGGTGAAAAACTCGTTTCCTCCAACGGAGGATATGCCGTCGACGATGAATATGGCGTCGTATTTGCGGGCGAGCTTTCCGACTTCTTTTGCAGGGTTGACGATCCCAACGGAGGTCTCGTTGTGGACCATGGCTATGGCCCTTGCCCCATCTTCAAGAGCGGCCTCAATGCGGCCCAGGTCGAAGGGCGTGCCCCAGACGAAGTCCAGAGGGACAGAAGTGCCATACCGGTCGCCCAGCTCGGTGAACCTCTCGCCGAACTTGCCATTGGTGACGGTGACGATCTTATCTTCTTTTCCGATGATTCCGCCTACGGCCGCCTCCATGCCAGCGGTTCCGCTACCGCTCAGGACCACGGCATCGTTCTTCGTATCGAAGAGTTCTTTGAGGCGTGATCTGCAGTCCTCGTAGATCGTCTCGAAATCGGCGCTCCGGTGGCTGATCATGGGCTTCGACATGGCCCGGAGTACCCTTTGGGGCACCTTTACCGGCCCTGGAATCATGAGCAGTGTGTCCTCGATATCCAAATTTTATCCCTCATTTCTACAAACACAGGAAGTCTATATAAACCTAGCTTTTAACCGTTCAGCGGTCTTCCAGCTCCGCCTCGCAAAGGGGGGGAGGTCGCCGTTCTCTTCCACCCAATTTTCAAGGAACAGGACAGTGGCCGGGTCTGAGGAGTAGCCGCTCCCGATCTTGAGGCCCAGAGACTTCTCAATCTCCCTCACAGACCTGTCCCTCTCAACCTTGGCGAGGATCGAAGCCGCAGCCACCACCAAGTGATTTTTATCGGCCCGGTGCTCGGCGACGACATCCATCTCAGTCCCGCTCACCTCTTTCACCCTCCGGGCGAACCGACCTGGGTTGACGTCGGCGGCGTCCAGGATCGCTCTGTCCGCCGAGAGCTTCTCCACCACCTTGGAGAAGCTTCTGACCATAATCTCGTTCATCGTCATCAGCTGACGAAGCTCATCGATCACTTCCGGCCTCACCTCCAGGACGTAGCGATCTAGGACGAGCTTCTCGATCTTGGAGGCGAGATATTCCCTCCTTGCAGGCGCGAGGAGCTTGGAGTCCTTCACCCCCAGGGCCGCCAGGTCGAATAGCTGGTCCTCTTCGATGACCACGCCAGCCACGAACATCGAGCCGATCACGGGACCCTTTCCCGCCTCGTCGGCGCCCAAAAGTCGCATCGATAAGTTGGTTGGGGCCGGGAGTATTTTAATCGATCGAGAGACTGATGCGAGCGAAAAATAATTCCATAGCAAAAATAGAAGAAAAAGCGCCCATCGGCGCTCTAATTGCTCATGCGTATGGCGTTGGGCGTAAGATAGCCGAAGTTCCGTGGATATGCTGTGGGGCTCGATACGTCGAAATAAACCACGTCAGGTGCATCGTAAATTGGCGGGCTGGGCCAAGTGCCGAAGAGAGCACCTGGATTGGTGTAGAGGTTTCCGTTGGCGTTGTAGAACCTGACCACACCTCTCGCCCCCGGCAGCCACAGGTTGAAGCTGGGACCGGAATGCAGGACAGAACAAGAAGCACCGTTATCCGGATCGAAGTCTAATACCCTCGTGCCCGGCATGTCCACAGGAGAGTCCAACCTGACGTCTCCAGGCCCGATCTTATCGAACGGGGTTACGACCTTGATGTAAACCGGATCGTCCAGATCGAACTGCCCTATAATGGTGCCGTCATCCAAGAAGACAATTCGCGGCAGACCCGACGAAAACCGCCTCAGATCGTTCTCACGATCTCCATCCACAACCCCTACCTTTGAGCCAGGTGGGCCGAAAGGAGAAATTGTCAGCCTTATGTCGTTGATCCCTACCTTCGAGCCGGTCATGGCGACCTCTCCGATGTGCAAATACACCGTATCGTCACCCCCAACCGAGTACCCCATCTGTACCGGTGTCTGAGTCACCGAGCCAGCAGATGCGAAGTCCTCGACGATCATTCCGTTCTCTGGACTAGAGTTGGTTATCCTGTACCCGAACTGGCCGCTTGTCCCACCGATGCAGAGAAAGAAGACCAGGGCCGCAAGAGCGCAGGCCCTCATCAAATTCGTCATGTTATCCTCCAGATATCTTGAGATCGTTGAATCCTCATCACGCAGAAAGTCGGATGTTGTTCGGAACCACAAACCCGAAGGGATAACCTCCCATCGGAACGCTGGGAAGTGATACATCTATGTAAACGTTGTCGCTGTAGTCGTAGATCGGATCTCCGTTCCCGTCCACGTTGCCATTGGTGTTGTAGAACCTGATGGTGGCTACCGGCCCTCCGGCGGACAACGGCACAATCATGGGAATCGCCGGCCCATCGTTGTCAGGATGGTAGTCGAGCACCTTCGTCCCAGGAGATAGACCACAGACTGGACCCAGTCGCACGTCTTTGGTGGAGGTCCTGGCACCTAGGGCCGCAGGGGTCATCGCCAGAACGTATACAGGGTCCTGGAAGTCGTAACCCTGGCTGCCGTAGAGGTCTGCATAGTAAATGCCAGCCGCCTGACCCGGCAGAGCGACCAGAGGCTTATTAATGTCGTTATCTGAGGATATCACCTTTGAACCCGCAGGATATCCATAATAATCGGTAAGCCTTATATCATTGGCGTCGATGATGCCATTTCCCAAAATGTCCAGATAAATGGTGTCGCCAGAGTCATAGATTCCAGGATTTGCTCCTGTATCCCAGTAACCGAGAGATGGATTCAAAGGCGCTGGGAAATCCTCGATAAAACGACCGACGTCGGCGTCTCCTGTCATCACTTTGGACCCGAACTGTCCCAAAGCACCATTCAAGCTAAGGGCTAAAACCAGTCCAGTCAGCATACAGACTTTCGTTAATCCCTTCAAATTAACCCCCCTTCTTATAGGTTACAGTCTATCGTAATCTTATAAGTACTTTTTTGGGGATTCAGAGAGATATAGGGGATCTATGATATTGATGGCGATTTTAATCGGAGAAAAATTTCGATCTAGCCCTCAAAAAGGAAAACGGGCGCGTCTAAATCGTTGACACCGGGCCATAAAAGGGTCTAGATCCAAGAAAAACCATTGTCCCCAACTCCCTCGCCCTCCTAAGAAGGGGAAGACGAGGGGTCGATGGAAGTTCAGATGGACATCCTGACATCGTTTATAGTCACCATGTAGAAGGGATACTGGGTATCCATGTAGACGATGTCCCCTCGATCGTAGATGGCGTATCCTCCGTTGTTGATGTTTCCGTTGGTGTTGAAGAAGCTCAGCATTCCCGGAAGGGTTGAGGTCGGAAGGCCGTTATCGAGATCCGAATCCGCCACTCTGCTTCCCGCAGGATAACCCTGATAATTTGTGATCCTGACGTCGCCGGAATTTATCTTCCCTGGAACTACATTCAGATAAATCGGGTCATTTAGGCTGTAAGCCCTATCACCGTTCACGTCCAGGAACCTCAGCTCTGCCCTTGGAGTGGTGCCCGTTCCGAACTTCGTCAACGGCTGTCCTACGTCGTTATCTGCCTTGGCCACCTGAGACCCTGCGGGAAGATCGCCAAAAATGGTCAGGCGAACGTCGTTCTCGCTGACCTCATCGTCGGTGGGATCTATGTTTATGTAGACTGGATCCTCAGGATCGAAGACCCCCCGAATGCCCCCATCCCAGAAGGCGAACTCTGGACCCATATAAAAAGGACTGAGAGGCCCACCCTCGTCTACATCGTTCCATCTCACCTTTGATCCATACTGCATCTCGTCTTGGGCCCAGGAGACCGAGGAGGCCATCAGGGTCAAAACCAGCATCGATAGTGCGATCCTGCTGAAAGGAAGAATTCTCATTATGAGTCACCCCACATCAGTTGCTTTTACTCCCCTCTATTTGGTACCTATCTTTCTCCGATATCACATATAAATATTGCTAAAAGGAAACGCTCAATTTTCAGGATGAAAGATGTTGTTCAACTCCGAGAAAAAGAAATCCAGGACAAAAATATAGACCGAGCTGGCCCCCGTCCTGGAATAGTTTGATCTACCGGCAAGAAGAACCTTCTCCCTATGATGGACCTCTTCCTCAGGGTGTTGGAGTTTGCAGCTCCGATACTGGCGATGATAGGCATCGGCCTCTTCGGCGCCGGCGTCCTGACGGAGATGGGGCTGATGCAGGGGCTCGCCCGGATAGCAAGGCCGATCTTCTCCTTCACGAGGCTCCCCGACGCCTGCGCCTCGGCCTTCGTCGTATCTCTGGGGTCTGCGGTGGCGGCCAACGGCATGGTGGCGAGGTTTAGGGACGAGGGATGTCTCGAAGAGAAGGAGGTGATCCTATGCGCCGTCATGAACAGCATACCCGTCTACTTCAGGGAGCTGTTCACCTACCAGATCCCGATCGTTCTTCCGGCCCTGGGTCTGGTGGTGGGAGGATTTTACGCCCTCGTCTTCATAATCACGGCTCTCGTCAAGATCTCGGTGGTGGTGATTCTTAGCAGGCTCTTTCTTGGAGAGGGGGCCTGTCGGGTACCAGAAGCCAGCCGCCAGGAGAAGGTCTCCCTCTGGGAAGCTTTGATCCGATCTTTCCGGCGGGAGAGGAGGCTCTTCTTCAAGATCGCGGCCATCTACATCACCATGACGACGGCCGTCTTCGCCCTCAGGGATCGGGGGGCCTTCGAGGCCTTCAGCGTCCTGCCCCTGGCGGAGATCTTCGGCATTCCGCCAGAGACCATAGTCCCCTTGACCACCTATGTCGCAAGCCCCATCGTGGGGATATCCCTCCTCGGCCCTATGATCGCGAGCAACGGAATCACACCAGTCCAGGCGATGATCGTCCTGATGCTGGGAAGCATGTTCATGCTTCCCTTCTTCGCCATAAGAAGCCTTCTTCCCCGCTATGTAGGGCTCTTCGGCCCGCGCCTGGGAGTGGGGATAGTCGTCTTCTCGACGGGGATGAGCATTCTCGTCAGGTTCACGATCCTCGTAGCCTTGCTGGCCTTCAGCGGGTGAAGCGCCTCGTCCCTTATCGAGATCTGGTGAGTTTCAGCTCGCCGACGATTTCATTCGCCCATGATCTGGACGACGATCCTCCGATACCGAGGCATATTATCCATGTCGAGGAAGACTATCTGCTGCCAGGTGCCCAGCATTAGCTTTCCGTCGGAGAAAGGCACAGTGAGGCTCGGACCGATCACCGAAGCCCGGATGTGGGAGTGGCCATTTCCGTCGCCCCACCGCCGGTTGTGGGCGTACTCGATCTCCCGGGGAGCTATCCTCTCCAGCGCACCCAACATATCCTCCGCGAGCCCCGGCTCGTACTCGATGGTGGTGACGGCTCCGGTGGCGCCGGAGACGAATACGACGGCAACTCCCGCTCGAAGCTCCGACCTCTCGACAGCTGCTGCCACCTTTGCGGTCAGGTCCTTCATCTCGGCGTTTCCATTTGTCTGAAAGTCGACGTGTTCTGTAACTATCAAGGGGAGCACCTCAATTTGAAGACGCGATCTGTGATTCGCAACATATTTTAGAATTCACCCTTGATCAAACTTTTCAGAGGATAGTCGGAACTTAGCGAAAAGGGGGGGACTGGCGGCAGAAGGCGTGCCGATCAGCCAAACTCGCCAGTCCGTGCCAAAATTTTTGTACCATCAGAGACATAAACTAAAGAGGTGTTATCCATGAGACCCGTTGGATTGACTGCCTGTCTACTGTTGTTCGTCCTCGTCGCCGGGATTCCGATAGTGTGTTCCATCAACCCCCCTGAAGATTTTGAATACGGCTCTGAGGATGCGGCGGAGTTCACCGACTTCTTCGCGATGGAGGCTCCGGCAGCTAGCGGCGTCGTTGAGAGCTACAACCCGGCCGGACGGGAGCCGTCATCGATCCGTTTAGCAGATCGGTCCACGTCCTATGCATCCTACCAGTCGACGTACATGGGGGGAAACTCCCTTTGGATCATGGGATCATCGAGCTGGGCTCAGCGAGTTGTCTGCCCCTTGGGGGCATACCTATCTCTCCTAGCCTACTCCTCCAGCGGCGGAAGGGCCGACTTCTACGAGATATATCCGGATGGCAGGCTTCTTCCCAAGTCCTACTCCTTCTATCCGGGTTACAGCAGGCTCATCTTCGAGGCCGACGAGGTTGGGCGACACATTTTGATCTTCGTCGTCAACAACCAACCGAGCAACGTTGTCATAGTGGACGTCGCAAGCGGCGGCTGGCCCCCATCACCGGGACCGGCGCCTGGACCAAGTCCTGCTCCGTGGCCCTCGACCGGATCTGCGAGGGTGATCTTCAGCTCAAGCTGGCTTCGGGGCTACAGCGTCTTCGTCGACGGATCTTACGTCGGTGGCGACGGCCAGGGTGGTGACCCCTTGGACGGAACCTATAGCCTGAACGTCGCCGGAAACCAGTATCATATCCTGGAGATATCTTCCGGAGGACGGACCTATTCCGAGCGGGGAACGTTCCTCACCGGCTACACCTACAAGCTCAACCTTTAACTTTGACATTTCGTGGCAGTCGATCTGAGGCTGCCACCTTTGTTTCACGCGTTTCTATCGCCTTAACAAGTCCGCACAACATCTCGTTGGCCAAAACCTTCGTGTCGTGCTTCGCCGCGATGTCGAAAATATAGCCGTTTATCGAGTCGATCTCAGTCCACCTTCCCCGGAGGACGTCCTGGAGCATGCTGGAGGTGTTGGCGGAGGTCTCTTTGGCGACGTTCCGGACGAACTTTAGGACCTCCCGCTCGTCGAACTTCTGTCCCTCCTTTTCTGCGACTGCCACACACTCTCCAACGATCGTCTCCACGACGCCCGCCAGGTGCTCTGAGAGGACGATCCCGTTCTTCTCCCGGGTCAGGGCAGTTATCGGGTTTATGACGGCGTTGGCGAAGAGCTTCATCCACTGCTGGGCCCTGAAGTCCACAGCAAACTCCGCCACAAAGCCCTTCTCCGAGAGCCGGACCTCGAGGAACTCTTTCAGATCCTCGCCGATCTCGGCCTCGAAGACGGTCTTTCCCCTCCCCTTCAGCTCGATCCCCCCTTCCCCAGAGAAGACGACGCCGATGGAGGTGATTCCCTCAAAGATGCGATCGTCGGGGAGGTCGAACCTCTCCCGGTTTCCCATCCCGTTCATCAAGAGGACGAACCAGGCGTCAGAGAGCTTATTCGCGAGGAGGCCAGACTCCTTGATCTCCTTCGCGATCGCAGTTAGAGAAGGGGTCTTGACGGTGACGACGACGACCTCGGGGACGAACTCCGACCTCGCCAGCTCGTCGAGGTCGGCGAAGGTGTATCTGAAGCGGATCGAGAGGGGGATGTCTCCTTCAGTCAGGGCGACCTCGAGCCCCTTCTCTCTTATCTTCCCGATGTGGCCCCTCCTTCCCAGAAGGGCCACGTTCTCGACGATGGGAGTACGGTTCTCTTCCTTTCCACCATCGCCCACCACAACCTCTGAAAGAAGGTAGCCGAAGAACGAGCCTATCGAACCCGCCCCATAGATCAAGACCTTCGCCATGAATCTCTGCGCCCCATCGGGATCAGAAAGTCAGCACCGTGTACCCGGCGTCCATGTACCTGGCGATGCTGGGGTGGCCCAAAAGCTCGTCGCATATGGGAAGTCCCTGCACCTCGGCGCTCTTGAGAAATCCCATCTTGGCGGAGCAGGCCCTGCAGACACAGTCGATCAGACAGGCGGCCTTAACCTTCTCGTAAAGACTCGCGAAAGGCTTCTCCGGGTCCGCAAGCGTCGCCACCAGCTTCGTTGCAGACCCCTCGATGATCACCCTGACGTCGTAGTTCTTCTCCTTCATGTCGAGGGCGTTTATCAATACGTGAGCAAAGCACATGGGATCGCCGTTGAAGGCGAAGAGGGCTACCTTCCCCTTGTAGCAGCCGTCAGTCATCGCCAGATCACCCCGATATCCCACATCTCTTTCCTCTTTGCCTCTAATGGCCTGTTGTCGCTCACGCTATCCCCAGCTCCCTGTGTCTCTTCAGGATCTCGTCAGCGAGCCGGTCGAGGGCCTGATAGTCTTCCTCCGTCGGTAGGCCCTTCGCCAGAACCGGGTCGATGAGCTCCACCTTCAAAAGGGGGATCATCCCCTGGATCGCCTTCACCGTCTTGCCGCCCCAGCCGTAGGATCCGACGATGGAGGCGAACCGTGTCTTGGGACGGAGCGCGTTGGCCAGGATGGCGACGGTGGCGGCGTTGGGGTGTGGCCCCGCAAGGACGGTGCAGGCCCCGAGGACCAGGGTCGCGGCGTCGACTAGGGCTTCAGCGATTTTGCCCACGTCCGAGGCGGCGATATCAAACCTCTTCACCCCGATCCCCCGGGCGATCAATGCGTCGGTCAGGTGGTCCACCATCAGCCGCGTGCTCCCGTGCATCGAGACGAAGGGGATCACCACCTCGTTTTTGACATCGTCGAAAGACCAGTCCTTGTAGGCATCGATGATGAAGGAGGGATCGTCGAAGATGGGGCCGTGGCTTGGGACGATCAGCTCCAGGTCCAGAGAATCGACGATCTCCAGATTTTTTCTTATGATCGCCCGGAAGGGCATCATGATCTCGGCGTAGTACCTCTTCGCCGGCTCATAGATGATCCTTTGATCGGCGAAGAGGTCGCTGGTGGCGAAGTGGGACCCAAAGAAGTCGCAAGAGAAGAGGATTTTATCTTCCTGGAGGTACGTGACCATCGTCTCGGGCCAGTGGACCCAGGGGGTGTAGAAAAACTCCAGGGTCTTTCCGCCGAGGGATAGAGTCGCTCCATCCTCGACGGTCGCAAACTTCTCGGCCGGGATCTTGAGGTGGCTCTCCAGAAGCTCCCGGCACCGGGGGGTGCAGACGACCAACGCGTCCGAATAGCGCTCCAGGACCTTCGGGATCGCTCCCGAGTGGTCCTGCTCGGCGTGGTTTGCTACCACGTAGTCGAGCCGGTCGAGACCGAGGGCCTCAATGTTATCCAGCAGCTCCTCCGCAAAGGGCGGATCTGCGGCGTCGATGAGGGCGGTCTTATCCCCTCCCCGAATTACGTAGGCGTTGTAGCTCGTCCCGTCCGGCAGCGGTATCAGCTCGTCGAAGAGCCGCCGGTCCCAGTCGATGACGCCGACGGAGAATACCCCCGGCCTGACCTCTCTATAAACTCCCATATCTTGTCACCTCATAAAGTTTCAACTATCGATAGCGGACCCGCCCCCAAGATCCACGACCCCCGCCTTCGGCGGCTCTATCCCCTCCGCCTCGAAGGCATCCCAGGCCCTCTTCGTCACGTCCGTCTCGAAGGGGAACTCGTCCCTCAGGTCGTAGACGTAGGCCTTGGACCTCACCCTCCGATAGAAGGGATAGTCCTTGAGGAGGATCGTCACCGGTCTCTTGTCGGATATGTAGACGTACCGGGAGGTTACCGTCGCATCCCTCAGGATCTCCATAGCCCTTGAGGCGTCTGAGGACGAGTCGATGAAGAGGTCGATCACCACCATCATCTCCTGGCTTCCGGCGTTGGCGTTAGCCAGGATCTGGTTGAGAGCCTGTTGATTCGAGACCGAGACCAGGTTGTCATCGGGGGTGACTAGCCTCGTCGCCCTAATCCCTATGTCCCGGACCTCGCCGTAATAGTCCTCGATGGTCACCTTGTCGCCGACCTGGTAGGGTTTGTCCAGGACGATGACTATCCCTCCTACAATCTCGGCGACCCTATCCTTGAGGCCGAAACCTATCGCGGCGCCCGCTATGCCCCAGAAGGCCACCAGCTGGACGGCGGAGAGCTGGAAGACCGACCCCGCGATGTGGTATAAGGCGAAGCCGTAGATGATGAACTTCGCGATGGGGATCGTCATCTTGACGGTGATCCGATGCTCATAGACCCTCTCAGAAAGGGCCGTCAGGAGGAAGACGGCGATGCGGGCGGCGACGTAGGCCAGGGCCAGAACCAGAAGGGCGTTGATCACGGTGTACGAGTTGATGCCCAGGTCCGGGATGTTTGAAGGGACGTTCGCGGACCCTGAGAGGTTTGAGTACGCTGCCACCGAATTATCTGCCATCCTACCACACCAGCCTCAGCCTTCGGAGGTGCTCAAGAGCGCTCTTCAGGGCCTCGGCCCTCATCGACGCCACCTCTCCGTCGATGGAGACGAGCCCCCTCTCTTCCAAGAGGTTTGCGATATTCTGGGCAGAGATCCCCAATGGCTCCAGAACATCTGAGAGATAAGCGAGCTTTGCTGACCCCATGGAAAGGACGATGCTGAGGGCGAAGGACTCTTCGCGGCTGAGATCGATGGATGGTGGGTCCTTCAGGGCGTTTCTGACCTCAGGATAGTCCAAAGCCTCTTTCCAGAGGAGCTCGGCGACTCCGGGGTTTCCGTCGGAGATCCGGGCGAGCTTCTCGAAGAAGACCTCATCGGGCGACTTCTTCTCGCTCCTGTCGAGGCGGGACCTGATCGATCCCACGTCGACCATCGGGTAAGGTATCTCGAGGCTGTGGCCCATCAGGGCCTTTTTGCGGCCTGCCCACTTCAAGATCTTCCGTTTCTCCTCGTCACCCCTCTCTCCCTCGAGGAAGGTCAGCTCTCCCTCCTCGTAGCCGGAGAGGAGCATCTCCCGGATCTCATCTGTCTTCATCTTGGATAGGCTGACCTTCTGGGGGAAATGACGCCCGAGGCCCAGGACCTCATCGAGGTACCTCCAGGAAGCGCTGTTCCAGGTGGTGATGAAGAGCCGATCCGAAAAGAGAAGCATATTCAAAAACCGGTTCATCGCGTCAAAGCCGCCGATCGTTCGGCGGTAGAGGCGGTGGGCCTCTTCGACGATCACGATCTTTCCGGGTGAGTCCTTCAGAATCTCAAGGCTTTGGATAAGAGATTGGGCGTTGATCCTGATACACACATCTTCTATCATCCCCTCGACCCTATCCATCAGCTCTGACTCACCGTAGAAGGGGTCGGATATGATGGCCAGGTTAGATCTGCGACCCTCACCGAAGTCCACTATGACCTTCTTGATGAGACTTATCTCCTCTTCGAATCTGGGTGTCATAAGGCGATACCTGCATAAAAAGCGCCCAGAAGGTCAGATCTGGAGCTATATTTTTCGTATTATTTCTGAGAGAACTTGTAGATTAAACTTGTTGCTCAAACCGGTCTCATGGCGGCATCCTGCCATAGCTATAAATCCAATCTCATATCATAGATTGGACCGATGACCATCTCCTGGTGGGAAGGGCGGGATTATCGTCCGATCGAGTCGAAAAATATTAAATAGATAAGTGCCTTAAATGGGTTGATCTGAAACGAAGGGAGTTTTGGAGGGGGTAGCATGAAATGCTTAGTTTATCTTTCGATAGCGCTTTTGGCGTTGGCGCCGACGGCCCTCGGCGCGGTAGGGACTGTTGAACAATCAGGAGGATCGGCCTCGACCAATACCATGGGATCGTACCACGCCGAGGCTCCGAGCCTGAAAGGGCCTTACGAGGAGGGCTATTCGCCCACGGAGCTGGACTTCGGGACGCCAGATATGTACAGCTTATCTCCCGACGAAAGACTGAGCTTCACCTCGGCCACGCCTCCTGAGACCGTCCTGTCCAGTATGGATGGGACTTCAGGAACCGGCTCTGGCTCATGGTACTGGCCCGGCTCGGCCGAATCTCAGAACAAGCTCTATGTCCAGACTCGCGACGGCGTTACGACGGTGGCGGGCTGCAGCAACGGTGGGTATCTTCCTCTCTGGGCGAAGGTCGCCTATACTGGAAACTTCTTCGTCTACGAGTGGTACCCGAACAAGCTCACACCGACGGTCAACTGGTGTTTCTGGACCTGGCCCGACTATCTCAAGGGCTGGTTCAAAGGTGATGATCCAGGCTGGCATATAATCTGCTTCCACTGCGACAAGTCCAGCAACTACGTCTACATTTATGTCTGGCCCGATGGCGGATCATACGCGGAAGAGAAGAATCCGAGCTATTCGAAGATAGAGGCGCCTCAGACAAAGCCATCGTCGTCGTCTTTGAGCAGCGGCGGCCTCTCGACGAACCTCGGCTCGGCCACGCCCACGCCACCAGACCCCGTATCTGAAGGGCTGATGCCAACAGACCTGCGGCTGCCAGCTCCAGATTACAGCGGCTCCACCGATGGATCCGGATACAACAGCTATTCAACCGATAGTATGGGCGCCTGTGCCCCGAACGCCGGGGTTTCAGGCTATGGCGTTTATGCCACTGGCTGCGGCAGTTACGCCACCGGATACAGCTACGACGGCAAGGGCAGCATATCGCCTCCCGGCTACGGCGAAGGCACCGACACCATATCCGATTTCGGGCTGGTCTATACGCCGATGGCCGCATCGAAGTACAACGAGTACTTCGTCCAGATCCGCCCTAACAAGCTGACGACGGTGGCCAGCACCCAGAAGGGCGAGTGGCTTCAGCTCTGGTCCAAGATCAAGCGGCCGGGGATGTACTGGTCCTTCGAGTGGCCGCCCTGCAAGTCCGGGTACTACTGCGCCCCCGAGGTGAAGAGCCTCGGCTACAAGAAGGAGGGGTGGTATACTACCTGGTTTAAGAGCAACGCCCCTGGCTGGCACCTGCTCTGCTACCAGTGCAACGACTGGAGCAATTACGTCTACATCTACGTCTGGCCCTTCGACTGCTGACCGGGCCCGCCCCTTCCTCCCATATTCGGTGGAAGGGGCGATCTCTTTATATACAGTAAGCTTGGGTCTACTCTGAAGCTATCTGAAGCAATTACCCTTACTGGAGGATATTTATTGGCTAGAAGGTCACAGAGAAAGTCTGACAGCAGGAAGGTCAAGACCAAGCAGTGGTACAAAGTCGTGGGTCCTGATATGTTCGGAAAGTCTCCCGTCGGGGAGACCCTGGCCAGCGATCCGAGCAAGCTGATGGGAAGGATCATAGAGACTACTTTGGGGGAGCTGACGAACAACTTCTCCAAACAGAACACCAAGCTCAAGTTCAAGGTGGACCAAGTGGCCGGAGACTCAGCCTACACCAGTTTCGTGGGCCATGAGCTTACGAGCGATTACGTCCGGTCCCTGGTCAAGAGGAGGACTTCACGGATTGACTCCATCATCGACGTCACCACCAGCGACGGCTACAAGGTCAGGGTCAAGCCGAGCTGTTTCACCGTCAAGAGGGCGAGGACCACCCAGGTCAAGTCGATCAGAAACATCGCCACGAGCATAATTCAGGAGAAGGCGGGAGCCCTCGACCTCAACCAGTTCATCCAGGAGGTCGTCCTCGGAAGGCTCTCTCTCGACATTTACAGGGATGCAAAAGAGATCTACCCGCTGCGCAGGGTGGAGATCAGGAAGACAGAAATTCTCGCGGGGCCCGTTGCCTCATGAAGATCCTGGGATTCTTCGGCAAAGGCGGCACCGGCAAGACCACCCTCACTGCCCTTATCCTGCGCGAGCTGGTCAAGCGGAATGAGGGAGAGGTGTTGGCCATCGACGCCGACGCCAACGAGTGTCTTGCATGCCTCCTGGGAGCGGAGGGAACTCCGACCCTCTCCGATATGCTGCAGAAGTACAAGCGGCAACGGGAAGAGAGCCCAGAGCTGACAGGGATCGATATATTCCAGAACCTCTTCGAAACTCTCCTGATGGAGGGTGAGCAGGACGGCTACGATATGCTCATCATGGGCCGGGGGGAGGGTGCGGGCTGCTTCTGCGCAGTAAACGACCTCCTCCAGGCGGTCTTCGAGAAGACCGTCGAGGGAGAGGCCTACAAATACCTCCTCATGGACTGCGAGGCCGGGGTGGAGCACATCGCGAGGAAGACCTCGGGCAGGATCCACGACGCCGTAATCGTGACCGACGCGAGCAAGGTGAGCCTGGACACCCTCAAGCGGATCAAAGATGTGGCCGCTGAGGTGGGGGCTGAGATCGGGAACTACTACGTCGTCGCCAACAAGACCAGGCCCGATATGCTGGAGAAGGTCAAAGAGACCGCAGAGAGCCTGGGGTTCAAGTACCTGGGCACGATCCCCGAGGATCCCAATTTCACAGATATCGCCTACGAAGGGAAGACGGTCTTCGACCTCCCCGACGACTCGCCGGCGGTTCAGGCCGCAAAGAAGATCACTGACCAGCTCCTCAGCGCCTGAACAAAATCTCTGAACGATCATGAACGCGAAGACGATCTCTCTATTGATCTGCCTTGCAGCCTGCATCGTGGCAGGCTGCTCGGATCAGAGCGAAGAAGGGACGCCATCTGGCTCATCAGACGAGCAGATCTCAGAGCTGGTGGTATCGATAATCTCGCCCGCCACAGGCTCGATCTTATCCGGCGACGAGGCCGTGAAGTTCGACGGCGAGGCGACGGGCGGGAAGACGCCCTACTCTTATCGCTGGTCGTCGTCTTTGGACGGATCCCTCTCCGCCGAGAGGTCCTTCTCGAAGCCGCCCTCGGAGATGAGCAACGGGCGTTACACCGTCATCCTGACGGTCATCGATGGAGCCGGAACCAGCGGCCAGGCGAGCATCAGCGTCACCGTTCTCTAGGCTACACGTTACGCATCATCGCCTGTTCCCAGCCGGGCCATTCTGGGCAGACTGAAGAAGAGCGGTTAAACCCTGATTGCAGTGAGGGGAGACCTGATGCGTTATACCCAGAATGACAGCACAGAAAGGTGGAACTGCAATGCAGATGCGTGGCACCGGAATTTCGGAGGGGAGGACCCTAACCGCCGAGATTTATTGGATCCTATAATATTTGAGACGCTGGGAGATATCGGGGGGAAACGCATACTCGATGCCGGCTGTGGCGACGGCTACCTGAGCCGGAAATTGGCCAAACGTGGTGCCGTTGTTACAGCTGTGGAGTGTTCTCATCGGATGTTGGCCCTTGCTCTGGCAGAAGAGCAACCCGACCCCTTATCGGTCACATATCATAACGGAGATATAGCTTCTCTGCCCTTTTTGGCCGACCGTTCTTTTGACGCTGTAGTCACCAACAATGTCATCCAGGACGCCGCAGATTTCGAGGGGGCCTTCAGGGAATTCAGCCGTCTTTTACAGCCTGGTGGCATTTATCTCCACATCGTAAACCACCCGTGTTTTTCCACCCCCGTATTCGGCTGGGTGAAGGACGGAGAAGGAAAAAAGCTGTACAGAAAAGTCGACCGCTATTTCGAGAGGGGACCGTTTCTCGTCCCCTGGAGCCCAAAATCAGGGATGGAACCTACAATAGCCTTCCATCGGACCCTAGGCGATACTGTGAACTCCTTGATCTCTTGCGGATTTCGCCTTTTGCAGTTGGTGGAACCTGAACCTCCTGAATCTTGGTCCATACTCTATCCAGAGCGGCTTGATGGCGCTCGGATTCCTGATTTTCTGGTCTTGGTTTGCAAAAAGGAAAAGACCTATGTCTAAAGGTAGATGTATGTCTTCGGCTCCTGCTCCAATCCGTGCAGATCGACCTAAAACAGGCTATCATAGCCTCGCCTCAGTGAGAGCTCGGTCGCACTGACAGCGCCTCTCCTCGGGCATCATCGAAATTGCGGCTCCTACGATATCTCTCAAAAGACGGGCGGATTTTGCCATCTCGCCTGTGATCTCCGCCGCGGACATGGCATCTCTCCTCATCCCGGCGGCGGGGTTGGTGACGATGCATATCGAGGCGTAACATAGCTCCAGCTCCCGGGCCAGGACGACCTCTGGATAGCCCGTCATTCCCACGACGTCGCCGAAGCTTCTCAGCATCCCGATCGTGGCGGGGCTCTCCAGATGCGGTCCCTCGGTGCAGACGTAGATCCCAGTGGCAACCAGAGCGCCCGCGTCATTCGCGCCCTCGATTAGGGATCGCCTCACCTCGGGGCAGTAGGGATTCGTCAGATCTACATGAACCGCCTCCTCCTCGAAGAAGGTCGAAGGACGAGACTTGGTGAACTCCACGAAGTCAGCGGGGACGACGAAGCTTCCCACCTGGTGCCATGACATAGTCCCCACGGTGTTGGTGGATATGACCCGAAGAGCCCCCCAGGCTTTCGCAGCCCAGAGAAGGGCCCTGTAGTTCACCCGATGGGGAGGAATATGGCCCTCACCGTGGCGAGGGATGAAGAGTACCTCTTCATCGCCCAATTTCGTAAGCCTCGACATCACGCTGCCATAGGGGGTATCGATGAAGAGGGCTTCACCTTCGATCTCGATTCCGGTTCCGCCGATCACCGCGATCTTCTTTTCCATATTCGACAGGAGATCCTCAGAAGTTAAAGGGCTTGTCCTGAGGAAGAAAACAGGTTCGGAGACTCTGGCTTTTTGAGGTATAGGCCAGGAAATCTGGCAGTTCCGGGTCATCAGTGTGTATTTGGAGTCCTTTATGGCGAAACCTACATAAGGCCCTTCCCCCTCTTGCCTCTGAAACGTCCGTCCGCCCAGGACGTCCGCATATCTATCATGCCGCCATTTACTGGCCCTTTTGAGGAGATACCAGATGGAATTTACCGCCCAAGAGAAGTACGAATTCAAACGTCTGCTCGAAGATCTGAGGAGCAAGAGCGGGAGAGGTACAGAGCTTATCTCTCTCTACATCCCTCCCGACAAGCAGATCTCGGACGTGACTGCTCAGCTGCGGGACGAGCACGGTCAAGCGTCCAACATCAAATCCAAGCTGACCCGCACAAATGTCCAGAGCGCCCTCGAGTCGGTGATGGCCAGGCTCCGCCTCATCCCAAGGCCCCCGCCCAATGGGGTCGTCATATTCGTGGGGGCCGTCGACGTCGGCAGCAACAAGACAGACATGTACTCCAAGGTCCTGGAGCCGCCCGAGCCGATAGTAACCTACCGCTACCACTGCGATTCCTCCTTCCTTCTGACCCCCCTCGAAGATATGCTGGCGGATAAGAAGACCTTCGGCCTGATAGTCCTGGATAGAAGGGAGGCGACGATCGGGACCCTGAAAGGAAAACAGGTCGAAGCGATAAAGCATCTCACCTCTTCAGTCCCGGGAAAGCAGAGAAAGGGCGGCCAGAGCAGCCGGAGATTCCAGCAGCTGAGGCTGATCGCGATCCACGACTTCTACAAGAGGATAGGAGATAGCGCCACCGAGGCTTTCCTTCCGATCGATAGAGACGACCTGGAGGGAATCCTGATCGGAGGGCCGTCCCCCACGAAGGAGGAGTTCGTCAATGGCTCGTTCCTTCACCACGAGCTTCAACAGAAGATCCTGGAAGCCCTGGACGTCACCTACACCGACGAGTCGGGACTCTACGAGCTGGTGGAGGCGGCCCAGGATAGGCTCCTCGACCTGGAGCTGACCCAGGAGAAGCTCGTCATGAGGAGGTTCATGAAGGAGCTGGTGAGCGACAAGGGGCTCGCCTCCTATGGGGAGAAGGAGGTCAGGCAGAACCTGACCATGGGGGCGGTCGACACCCTCCTACTATCCGAGGACCTCAGAAAGACCAGAGCAACGATCCGCTGCACCAATGCCAGCTGCGATTATGCGAAGGATGAGACGAGGTCCCCGAACAGCCCTCCACCGGAGAACTGCCCCAAGTGCGGATCTCAGCTGGAGATCACCGGCGAGGTGGACATCATAGCAGACCTCTCAAGGATGGCCGATGAGAGCGGAAGCGAAGTCAAGATCATATCCACCGACTTCGAGGAGGGGGCCCAGCTCTATCGGGCTTTCGGCGGGATCGCCGCAATCCTGCGGTTCAGAACGAGCAGCGTCTGATATTCTCGCCAGCTCATCTTCCCCGGCACCATCGACATCTCAGCCATCCAGTCCTAAATTCCGAAACCTAAAATACCAGAACGAAAAACCGAGGGAGATGATGATCGAGCTGTCCCTGAGCGCGGCCGTCAGGCCCACCGAAAGCCCCGAAAAGGTGGCATGCGCCCTGGAAAACCTATTTCCTGGGATCGAACTCTCCCGTCGAGGAGGCCGGATCGAGGGGCGAGGAGGCACAGAAACTCTCTCAACCTTCCGCCGACTCCTGAGGGTGCAGAGAATCCTTGACACGGCGCGATCGGTGATGCTCCAAGGAGTGGTCGGCGACGCCGTGCAGTTCAGGCTGAACAAGCAAGCAGCCACTGTTTCCAGAATAAACTTCCCTCCCGAGGAGGAGCCCCTCGGCTCGATCCACGTTCAGATCAGAGGACCAGCGACCCTCATAAACTGGCTCGCGCCGCGGACCTCGGAGGGAAGGCCCATAGAGGAGATCGACCTTGCGGAGGAGCATGTTTAGCTTTTCGTCCAGCGCCCTCGTAGACCAGCCTTTCGACTGGGCGTATCAACTGGAGGATCTCGGCTATTCCGGCTGGGAGATAGTCAACGAAGGCAAGCAGAGGCTGACGGCGGAGACTATGCCCCTCGCCCGGGAGATCGTCGAGACGACCAACCTCGTCATCTCCATCCATCTCCCCTACTCAGATCTGAACCTCGCAAGCATGAACCAGCCGATCTGGGAAGAGACGATCCGGCAGATGAAGGCCTGCATCAGCCTGGCCTCGGAGTTTTCCAGCCTCGCCGTCGTCCATCCCGGATACCTCTCCCCCCTGGGTAAGCAGATGCCCGACCGGGCCTGGGAGCAGAACATTTTGGGTCTACAAGAGATCTGCGACCATGCCAATGAGTTCGGGATGATCATAGCGGTCGAGAATATGCTGAACATAGAGTCGATGCTGGGAAGGACACCAGAGGAGATTCTGGGGATGCTGGAGAACGTCCGCCGGGAGAACCTGGGCTTCGTCTTCGACGTCGGCCACGCCAACACCAATGGGAACGTCGACTCGTTCCTGCCTCTCAAAGAAAAAATGGTCCACGTCCATGTCCACGACAACAAGGGCGCAAGAGACGAGCACCTCCCGGTCAAGAGCGGAAACGTCAACTGGTCGAGGGTAGCAAAAGCCCTCAACGGGTATGAAGGCCGGTTCGTGACCGAGGCCCGGACCCTGGTCCAGGGAGTCCAGTCCATGAGAAACCTGAAGACTTTCTTGGACCATCTGGAGTGACCTTCAATGATCTCATCCCTCGACGACCTCTCCGAAGACATCTCACGCTACTTCGAGGCTAAAGACCAGGCGAGGGAGGAGGCGCTCGCTCTCACCAGGGTCGTGATCAGGAGGTGTGGGGCTGCCATAAGGTCGATCCACCGGGCAGAGTTCGACAGAGCCCAGGAATTGACCGACAAAGCCGGAGATGTCTTGGCCAGGATCACCGACCTTCTGGCTGACCATCCCGACGTCCGATACGCCGGATTCGTCGACGGCGCAGAGCAGGAGTACGCCGAGGCGAGGATCGTATTCTCCATCATCACAGAACAAGCGACTCCGACCCCTGAGGAGGTCGGCGTCGAGATGACGAGCTACCTCGGGGGCCTGGGCGACACGACAGGTGAGCTGAGAAGGCACATTCTGGACCTGATCAGGCAGGGGAGGCCCGAGGAGGGGGAGGTCTACCTGGAGGCGATGGAGGAGATATATCACCTTTTGATGTTATTCGACTATCCCGACGCCATCACCAAGGGGCTGCGGCGGAAGGGGGACATGGCCCGATCCCTCCTCGAGAGGACCCGGGGCGACCTCACCAACGCCATCGGCCAGAAGAAGCTGGAGGTGCAGCTCCGGGAGGTGGAGGGACGGCTTGGGAGACCTTAATCTCTGAGAGGAAGATCTCATTCCAAGGACGCATCACGACTCTAAACGAATTCTTGGAGCGGATAGATACTATAATTAAATATGAATAGAGATAAATTCAGCTTCGTTTGGAAGGTCACCGGCCTCTCCCCTCCAGCCTCTCTCTGATCCCCTGCCAGTGAGCTCCCCGCCAGTAGAGCTTGCCGCAGACCTCGCACCTCCAGAGGGCGTCGTCGTTATCCACCGGACTGGAGGAATCATCGGTCTTCCTCGTCCCCACTTTTCGGAGGATCCCATTGCAGAGGGTACACCTCTCCGGCCTCGGCTTCAGCTTCATGGAGACCCCCGCCGCCCAGAGCTCCGAAAGCTGCTCATCGAGGTGTGGTGATCTCACAAGAAGACAGCTGGCCCCCGCATTCTCGCACCGCCTCGCAAGGAGCTTATCCCTCGTGAGAAGGGTCCTCCCCTCCGCCAGGGCGAGCTCGATCAGGTCCGAGTCGTCGGCCCCCTCAGGCGGGTTAGAGACGTCGTGGCCCGCCATCCTCAGCCACCGGGCGAGCCTCATGAGCATCTCGTCTGCGAGATATCGGCCTAGGTCCATCATCTGGTGGGACGGCCGCAACTATTTATCTTTCCATCGCCCTTTTCGGCCATTATGAAGAAGGCGATGAGCAACGTGGACGTGGCAGCGGTCGTCGAGGAGCTGCGGGAGAAGCTGGTGGGGGGGTTCGTGGGCAAGGCCTACCAGCTGGCCCCCGACAGGGTGATTATCTCCTTTCAGCCCCCAGGGCAGGGAAAGCTCGACCTTCTCCTGGAGGCCGGGAGGCGGATCCACCTTACCGAGAAGCCTCGGGAAGCTCCCAAGATGCCGCCTCAGTTTCCCACAATGCTCCGAAGCCGGCTCACCGGCGGCAGGGTGGTGGGGGTCCGCCAGCACGGCTTCGACCGAGTGGTGGAGATCGTGATCGAGCGTGGGGACGATCGGTACATTCTCATCGCCGAGATCTTCCCCAAGGGGAACGTCCTCCTCCTCGACGATTACGGGAGGATCGTTCTCCCGCTGCGGCCGCTGGCCTTCCGGGACAGAAAGCTCCTGGCTGGCGAGAAGTACCAGTACCGGGAGGAGCAGCTCGACCCCCGGACCGTCTCGAGAAACGACCTCTCCCTCCTCCTGGCGCAGTCGGAGTCGGAGCTGGTGAGAACCCTTGTTCGGGGTCTGAACATGGGAGGGACCTACGCCGAGGAGGTCTGTCTCAGAACAGGGATTAACAAGACGGAGCCAGCTTACTCCTTAACCGGCGAGGAGATAGATCGGATCCATCGGGCCCTGGGAGAGGTCTTCGGCCTCGCCCAGACTGATCCACACTTCGTTATCGACGAGGTCGAGGTCGTCGATGTCTTGCCAGCGCCCCTGATGATCTATGGCAACCTCTCGCGGCGGGAGTTTGAGAGCTTCAGCCGGGCCCTAGACGAATACTTCTCTTTCGAGGAGGCGGAGAGGCCGAAGCCGAAGTCGAGTCTTGAGCGAAGAAAGGAGATGCAGGAGCGTTCGATCCAGGAGTTTCGAGAGAAGGGAAGAGAGTACGCCGCCCTGGGGGAGAAGATATATGAGCGGTACGGCGAGATCGAGGCGATCCTCTCCGCCATATCCGGGGCCCTCGATAAAGGTTATTCCTACTCGGAGATCTGGGCGAAGATCAAGACCTCGGGCCTTCCCATAGCCGATAAGATCCTCTCCCTCGACTACCAGGGCGAGCTTCGCCTTCGCCTCGACGAGGGGGGACCGGAGCTCGAGCTGAACGCAAACCTCACCGTTCCCCAGAACGCCCAGCGGTACTACGACAGGGCGAAGGAGCAGACGAAAAAAAGAGAGGGGGCGGAGAAGGCTCTCGAAGAGACGAAGAAGATCATCGAGAGAAGGGCCGCCCCCGAAAAGGTCAAGACGAGGAAGGTCGCCCGGCGACGAAAGCCGAGGTGGTACGAGAGGTTCCGCTGGTTCTATTCGTCAGACGGCTTTCTCGTCATCGGGGGAAGGGACGCCTCCAGCAATGAGGAGATCTATGCCAAGTACCTCGAAAAGAGGGACTTGGCTCTCCACACCGACGCTCCAGGTGCCCCTTTAACCGTCATCAAGACGATGGGCGAGGAGGTCCCCGAATTGACCCAGGAGGAGGCGGCACAGTTCGCCGTCAGCTACTCTAGCGTCTGGAAGGAGGGGTTCTTCGAGGGGGATTGCTATCTCGTTAATGCCGAGCAGGTGACCAAAACCCCTGAGCCTGGCGAGTTCATAAAGAAGGGCGCCTTCGTCATAAGGGGCGAGCGTCGCTACTTCAGGAATGTTCCCGCCGGCGTCGCCGTGGGGATCGCGGGCGACCAGCTCATCGGCGGCCCCGTCTCGGCGATCAAGCCTAAGGCCGACCCGGTCGTAGAGGTCGAGCCCGGAGAGTTCAGCCCCGAGGATCTGGCAAAGAGGATCTATCGAAGCTTCGCAGAGAAGGAGGAGGACCGAAGGTACCTCAAGTCCGTCGCCTCCATCGATGCTATCGTGAGCTTTCTGCCTCCGGGGGGATCTCGGATGAAGGAATGACCTTTCTGGCTGAAGCCTCGGGGATCAGGACAACTTTATCCCAATCTTCGCCCCATTTGACTTGGAGATTTTGTTTTCCCGACTCAGAGTCACTCTTTTCTTATTTAGCCTTTAAAAATACATTTTTATAAGGAAATTATGTCCAATTAAACTTTAATTTCATTTTAACCGTTTATTCTGGTTGATTTAACAATAAAATATGAAATTACTAAAATCAGACCAATATAATCAGATATGTGAGATATGATTCTGATCAAAAGGTTTATCTTCATTGAATTGCAATTAATCCGGGTAGAATACATTCAATCTCAATTCAAATTGTGATTGAATTGTTGGAAGGCGATATTTGATTAATTTACAGATATAATCATATTCGCCTCAGTATAGCCATATAAAGAGATCTCTGGCCGACATATTGATATGGGATAGATCAAATTCAGAAAGATTGTGATAATAAAGCAATTGTCAGCCAGATTAATCGATAAAAGCTGAAAAGAAAGCAGCTTTGGAGTCTGAATAGGAAAAAGGAAGACGAAGTTGACTTGGCATGATCTTATGCTCACCATGGGATCGGTGATGGGGGCCTTCGCCCTCCTGCCCCAGGTCTGGAGCGGCTTTGTTAACAGGAACGGCGCCATAGAGCCCACGACCGCGATGATGAACGTCGCCATCATGGTGGCGGTGGGGATCACCTACTACGATCTGGGCCTCCGGCGGTCAGCGGCGGCGATCATGGCTCTCGGCGCCCTCTGGGGCGTCCTCCTCTACCAGAACGCGATCTATTGAGCTGGGCTGGCGACCTTCCTCAGACGCCACACATCTGCCGCGTATGATTTCTATTTTTTTACAAGTGGTTCAAGACGGCAATCCATACCCATATAGATTTTTATATAATTATACCGGATTATGATACCAAAGAAGAGCTGTGCCTCGTCTCCGCCGCGCCAATCATCGTCTGCGGGCGCCGTCTTTCCAGTTCCACCATTTGAGCAATTCTGGATCGTGGTCCCGGTGGGACGCGTAGTAGACCGCACGGCGGAAGACGTAGAGCATGCAACGGTCCACAGGCTTCTGCTTCATAATACAGAACCTCTGGTAAAGCTCCTCCGGGTCCCGTTGATTCAACTCCTCAACCTTGCGAAACCCCATCTGCCACAGGTCTTCGGAGATGCTTTTTCCCACCCCCGGGATCTGCTGCAGCTCTTCGAGAGCGGCCTTCTTCCGACGTGCTTTCATCCTTGCCCCCTCTATATTTCAGGTTTTAAAGTGTTAAAGTGAACAGGTTACGGCCTACAGGACCCTCCCCTTCTATTGTTCTTAATGATATGCTTCATTGGTCATCGGTTAAGCCCACTGCGCCTAAGTAAAGCGCTTTCTAGCTCCTTTCTCAGTCAAACAGCGCACCGCGCTGCAACTCCTTTGCTTTCTTCGAGGTCGTTGGAACGCCGCATATCAGTTTCCAGGCAGAGGATACTATCCATTCCACATGTGTTCGTGATACGTTGCCGCGACCCCTGACCCAAGTGTCCGGCCCGATAGGAGGCTTCTTCAGGCTTGATATCAGATTTCTTACCGTTGAACTGCTACGACGGCTTTTGTTGACGACGAAATGCATTATAAGATAGCGATCTCGTTTCGATACCATCAGGGCGATATTTGCCCGTCTCCGTCTTATTTTGTAAGGGTTATAGCCAAGAGGGCGAACATCCCGCTCTCGATGAAATCATATAGACGGCGACGTTCGCCCGATCTCCATCGAAGCCTGTACTTCTGCGTCACGCCCCTCCACAACGTTTGGAGTGCACCCCTCCAAGTGGACAATGAGTTAAGCAATGACAACTCGTGGAGGGACGCACATGAAAAAGACGAGGCGACGTTACGACCGAGACTTCAAGATATCAGTAGTAGCAGAACTTGAGAGTGGCAAATCCTTAGCTCAAATCGCCCGCGAGCATGGCATTCATCCTAGCCTACCTTCCCGATGGAGAGAAGAGTTGGCTGAAAATCCCGAAAAAGCGTTCAGCGGTAACGGAAATAAGTGCAAGGACCAAGCCAGAATTGCAGAACTGGAGAGACTTCTGGGCCAAGCCCATGCCGAGATCGAACTTTTAAAAAAAGCCTTCGCCGTGACTCAAAAGAAGGTTCGGGAGGAGAGAATAAAGCCGAAGCTGAGGGACGATTCATGATAATCCAGGAGAACCACTCCGGCGACCTTTCGTTGCCAATATCCCGATCATGTCGAGCACTCGAAGTAAGTCGGAGCGGCTACTACAAATGGCGAACAAAGCAAGAAATAATTTCCTTTGACGATATGGATCTGAGGAACCAGATTCAGAGGATAGCCCTGGAATTTCCTGGTTATGGTTATAGGAGGATCACGGCAGAGCTTCAAAATTTAGGTTATGTAGTTAATCGCAAGCGTGTGCTGAGACTCATGCGACAGGATAACCTTCTGTGCCTGAAAAAGAAATTCAAGCCGGTGACAACCGATTCCAATCATGGCCTGCCGGTATATCCAAACCTTCTGAAGAGCACCAAGATAACCGGATTGAACCAGGTTTGGGCGTCGGATATCACATACATCCAGTTGCTACACGAGAACATCTACCTGGCAGTAATCCTGGATCTCTACAGCAGAAAGTGCATAGGCTGGGAATTGAGCAGAAACATAGACAGCCAACTGGTCTTGAATGCTCTGAGCAAGGCATTAGACAATCGCTGGTCGGAGTCAATTCACGGAATCGTTCATCATTCTGATCAGGGGGTTCAGTATGCATCCCGCGATTATGTAGAATGTTTGAAACAGCATGAAATCAAGATTAGCATGTCAAGGAAAGGAAACCCATACGACAATGCGTTTGCGGAGAGCTTCATCAAAACTCTAAAGGTCGAGGAGGTGTATCTGAATGAATACGGAACATTTGAAGACGCCTATCGAAACATATGGCGTTTTATTGAGAAGGTTTACAACCATAAAAGGCTTCATTCAGCTCTGGACTATAGATCTCCGGAACAGTTTGAAATGGAGGTTGCTTTAAATACCGTTGCTTAACTGAGTGTCTACTATCAGGGGTGCACTCCAGTTCACATCTCTGCTGTCCATCCGGTGCCTAGCAAAAGCCAACCTCAGGCTAAAAACATCAAGCACGTTTTTAGCACTTTAATCCATCCCACAATTTAAAGCCCATTCAACGGTCCAGCCCATCCAATGGCATGAACGCTATTTTTCTGCATCGCAGTCCATACCATGGCGGCAGGCTTTTCATCGACAAACTCTTCATTTCTAGAAATCTTCTTCCATCGTCCAGTCCAGCCACTGCGCCGAGCGCAGGCCGATGGCAGTCTCTTCGTCCACGCCATAGACGTTCTGATAGAACTCCGGCACCCAGTCGTGGACCTTGATGTCTGCAAACTGATCCGGATATGCAGCCGTTGCAATCACCATCAGTTCGATTGGGTATTCCAGACGCCTCACAGAGTTGCAGGGCATAAATGGAAGAGACGCCACTCTCCGGTTTTTCACCGCCGAGAGTTCGTGGAGGTTTTTGTAGTTTGTGGAATCATACAGCTCCTCCACTGGGTGGTAGCCATTCCAGGTGCTCAGCACAATAACATCAGGGTCCATTGCAAGCACTTGCTCTGTGCTGACCGTCTGGGTGGTGCCGATATCAGAGCGGAAGGCGTTTTTTGCATTGACAATATCCTCAATCATGTATGACTCAGGTGTCTTCAACCCATAAGTGACGCCGGGTCCGTTCGCCGACATGCCGAAATCTGCGTTGTGTGACGTGAGACCAAACATCAGCACCGTCGGTTTTTCCTCTTCATCAATATTCCGGGTTCGCTCTATGATCATCTCTAACTGGGACTTCAGATAGTCGGCGATTTTGTTGGCCTCGTCCTCCTTTCCAAAGACCTCTCCGATCAGAGTGACCTCATCTGAGATCGTCTCCAAGTTGGACTGATCATAACAATTGGGGCTATAGAGGACAACAAGCGGAATCTCAAGCGATTCAATCGTCTGAATGGTTTTCACTATCTTGTCATTATCTGTTGTCGGGATTGAGCAGCTTCCAAGACGCATAATTACAACATCAGGTTCGAGGGAGGAGAGAGTTTCGTAGTTCATCGCCACTCCATACTCCACAACGTGAGGAAGATCCTTCAAGCGGGGTATGAGCTCTCCCACGACATTTTTACCTCCAGTTCCTTCGACCATCTCGTCATCGGTCTGGTAAGAATATGTCCAGGTTCCTTTCCCTGGAATACAGGAAGAACCAGTTCCTACGATGGTATCATCAACTCCGAGCGCCGCCATCGTCCCCTCCACCAGACCATCGCTGATGGTAACCACACGTTCAATCTCCGTTGGCACCTGGACGGCGACCCCTCTGCTATCAACTACTGTTCTGTACTCGTCAGCGCATACTGCTCCCGAAATGAGGCAGAGGCATGCGACCGCAAGCATACAACATCTCACAAAATTCACGTTCTTATCCTCCTTACGTTTCCTGGTGGTTGTTATCCCACCAAATCATCATGTTTAAGAAATCGTACGTCATCGCCCAGGATTCTCCATCCTTTTCGACGATCCGCGACAGGTAGCCGCTCAGCTTCGCCCTCTGATCGTCGGTTGAGACCCGGTACTGGCCGCCAAAATAGTTCAAAGCGTCGTCGAAGGAGGGAAAACGATGGTGCATCCTGAGAGGAAATACCCAGACGTTGGGGTAGACGCCCATTTGGTAGAGGAGGTTAAAGAGCACGTCCGACTTCGGCATCGGGTGGTACTCAACTTCGCTGGATAGAAGGGCGGATATTTCCCGGGATTGAACGTCCCATGAGGTATCACCGGCAAACCAGGCGAGGTAAACGCGCCCGGACGAAGCGGCCATCATCTTCTGGACGGCCCCCTTGATATCGGTCATCCCCAGGGAGAAGGACGCCACGACCAGATCGTAAGGAGGTTTTAGATCTCCCTCAACATCCACTTCCTCCCATCTCTTTTGGATGCAGTCCACGTTCTCGATCCCGCGCTCTTCAAGGTTCTCCCGGAGCACCGTGGCCATGGAAGCGCTGGGCTCCACGGCTGTGACGTGGGCGGCCATCTTGGAGAAGGGGATCGCCAAGGTTCCGGGCCCTGCCCCGATGTCCAGCACCCTGAAGTTGGAGCCGATTCTGATTTTATCGAGCAGGACCTTTACAAACTCCCCGCCGTCCTGCTCTATCATCCTCCAGTAATTTCTGGCCTCCTCCCCCACATTCCAGTAAGCTGCACAGTCCATGCCGCCGTTCATCTCGTTGTGTTTTTTCACCTGGTCGATCCAGACCTCTGACCAATCTATCTGGTCTGTTGACATCAGATCCCCTCCGCCTCAACAGCTGTGATGCATCTCGCATTGAAAGCCGAACTGAGACATAAGATAGCAAGCGACCAACCTCTCGATCTCAAATATTCCATATTCTCATCTCCATCGTTGAAAAAAATAGAGGTATTTTGTCAGCTCTCCTCTTCGAGAGTCCAGCCCATCAGCTGAGCAGTGCGCAATCCTTCTGCAGTCTCCTGATCAACGTTGAAAACGTTCTGGTAGAATTCCAGCAGCCATTCCGCAAGATCGACGTCTTCGAAGCGCTCAGGATAGGCGGCCTTGGCCATCACCATCACCTCTATCGGATACTCGAGACGCTTGTCGCAGTTGCAGGGCAACCATGGAAGGGCCATGACCCTTCTATTCTTGACGGCTGTCAGCTCCTGCAGGTTCTGATAGTAAGGAGCTTCGTAAAGCTCCCGCGAGGGGTGATATCCCCAGTCAGTGGGCAGAACGATCACGTCTGGATCTAGTGCCAGGACGTGCTCGGCGCTCACCAGCTTGAAATAGGCCGGCTCCTGAAAGGCGTTTTTGGCGTTGACTATCTCCTCTAAGAAGAACGATTCGATGGTGTCAGTGCCTTCGATATCTCCTGCTCCCCCACCATCTCTGGATCGTGGCGATAGGCCAAATAATAAAACGCGAGGTTTTTCGTCGTCTGAGATATCCTCCGTCCGTTCTCTCACAAATTCTACTTCGCTCTCCAGATAATCTGCAAGCTCGATAGCGTCCACCTCTCTGCCGAATACCTGACCTATGATTCTAATCTCTTCGGAGATGATGGACATGTTTGGTTCGTCGTAGGTGTTTGGTCCGTACGTTACGATAAGGGGAATCCCGAGGGAATCTATCGTATTGATGGCCTGTTGCATGCTATCTTCGTCCGTCCAAAAGGTACAGTCTCCGCCCCTGATGATGACCACTTCCGGATCCAGGCTGACGAGCATTTCGTAGTTGGGCGGCATGCCGTATGAGGCGACCAAAGGAAGATCGCGAATCCATGGATTCAGGTAATTTACGGTGTTCATCCCCTCCAATGTGTAGTTTTTTCCTTCCACTGTGGGATATTCCCACACCCACAGCTTGGGAAGACAATCGGTTCCCAAACCCACCAGTTTGTCCTCGATGCCTAAGCTGGTCATGACCCCTTCCACCAGACCATCGCTGATGGTGACCACGCGCGCGATTTCCAGCGGCACCTGTACGGCGACCCCTCTGCTGTCGACTACGGTTCTGTACTCGTCGGCGCATCCCAAATTGAGGACCAAAAAAATACATGCGACGGCGAAAAACCACCGTCTCAAAATCAAATAATCCACAGTCTCACCTCCATTTCTAGAAATCTTCTTCCACCGTCCAGTCCAGCCACTGCGCCGAGCGCAGGCCAATGGCCGTCTCCTCGTCCACACCATAGACGTTTTGGTAGAACTCCAGTACCCACTCATGGACCTTGATATCATTGAAGAGTTCTGGATAGCAAGCCTTAGCAATGATCATGGCCTCGATCGGATACTCCAGACGCTTTGCCCAGTTGTAGGGGGTCCAGGGAAGTGCATAAACGCGCTGATTCTTTATGGCCGACAGCTCCTGAAGATTCTGGTAGTACGGTGCAGTGTATAGCTCACTTGCCGGGTGGTAACCCTGTGCAGTCGGGAGAACGATGACATCTGGATCCATATTCAAGATATGTTCTGTTGAGACTACAACAAAGGCACCCGTGCCCTCGTACGCATTCTTGGCATTCGCAATCTCCTCGATGAAGTATGATTCGATCGTATCGAGGCCCCAGGCCATGCCGGCACCTCCTCCGTCCCTCGCTCGCGGCGAGAGCCCAAGCTGCATCACGCGGGGCTTTTCATTCTCGGGAACATCCTCTGTTCGAGATCGTATCTCCCCCATTTGGGATTCAAGGTATGAGGCAAGATCATCAGCATCTTCCTGGCGGGAAAAGACTTCACCCACCAGTCGGATCTCATCTCCGATGTGATCCACACTCTGCTCTTTCTGATACGGCGGGCCGACCAGGATTATCAACGGAATCCCGAGCGATTCGATGGTTTCAATAGTCTTTTGGATATGCTCGTCAGATCCTGCCGAAAAAGCCCACGACCCTTCCCGAAGGAAAACGACGTCGGGGTCCAATGAGACCAGCGTCTCATAGTTGACCGCATTCGCGCCTTCAACCAGCACAGGCATGTCGACAAGGTGAGGCATGAGATACCTAACGGTATTCATTCCATTCTCAAACTCGTAGCTTTTGCCGTCTACTGTCTCAAAGCTGTAGCTGTACTCTTTACTGCAACATGGAGCGCCCAGAGCTACAATCTCGTCCTGTATTCCGAAACGGTACATGATCCCCTCGACAAAACCATCGTCGATGGCCACTACCCGATCGATGCTCGTCGGAACTTCTACCGTCCGTCCGAGCATGTCGGTTACTGTTCTGTACTCATCAGCGCATATTGCCCCTGAAATCAGACACAAGCATGCAGCAAGCATACAAAATCTCAAAAGATCCATGTTCTTATCCACCTCGAGGATCCTGTTGGTTACTATCCCACCAAATCGTCCTGTTTAGGAAGTTTTGTCTTTTCAGTCGGTCCATCCAGATTCCATCCAGTCGATCTGATCTGTCGACATCAGATCAGCTCCACCTCCGCCGGCACTGAGTTTCTCATCCCGAATCGGCTCTCGATGGAGATCCCATCGACCTCCCTCTCCGCCACCTTCCTCGGCATCACCATCCTGGTGCCGCCAACGCTCCGGACGGCGCACACTCCTTCGTAGATATCGTCTAGGACCTGCTCTGTGATTACATGGTGAGGCGCGCCCTCAGCAACGATCCCGTTTCTGTTCATCACCACCACCTTGTTGCAGAACCAGGATACATGATTGGGATCGTGGCTGCAGGCTAGGATGGTGACCCCTTCCTCGGCCACCCGGTGCATTATCTCCCAGATTCTGATTTGATTGCTGAAATCGAGGGCCGATGTCGGCTCGTCCAAGAACATGATCTTTGTATCCTGGGCGATCGCCCTCGCCATCAGCACCATCTGACGCTGCCCTCCAGAGAGCTGGTTGTAGGGCTGGTCTGCGAGATGGCCGATCTCGAGCACTTCGAGGGCGTTCAGAGCCTGCTCCTTGTCCTTCCGGCTGATCCCGAAGACGCCCCGGAGATGGGGCGTCCTTCCCATCAGCACCACCTCCTTGACGAGATAGGGGAACGGTGGCTTGTGCTCCTGGGGGACGTAGGCGACGAGCTTCGCCATATTCTCGATCCGATGGTCGGTGATGTCGATCCCGTTCATGACAACCGAGCCCCGGTGGAACTTGAGAAACTTAAGGCAGCACTTGAATAGCGTAGTCTTTCCACAGCCGTTCGGGCCGAAGAGGCCGCAGAGCTCTCCCTCATCGACGTCGAAGGAGACTCCTTCAAAGACGGGCTTCTTTCCATAGTTAAAATACAAGTCGTTCACTTGGAGCATGAAGATCACCCGAATATGGCGCGACCCCTAGTTCTCAGGAGGTAGAAGAGGTAAGGAGCTCCCAGGATCGACGTGATGATCCCAACAGGAATCTCCGCCGACGTCAGGGTCCGCGCCAGGGTATCGCAGACGATGAGGTACGTCCCGCCCAGCATCGCCGCCGCCGGGATGACGAACCGGTGATCCGGACCCAGCAGAAGACGAGCGGCGTGGGGCATCATCAGACCCACCCAGGCGATGATCCCCACCGTGGAGACGGCAAGAGAGGTGATGAGGGTCGCAATCGAGATCAAGACGAACTTGTACTTTTCGGGGCTCACACCGAGGGTCCTCGCCTCCTCGTCTCCCATGGAGAGGATGTTCAGCTTCCAGCCAAGGAGCCAGAGGACAAAAAACGAGGCAACTACGATCGGCGATACGAGAGCGACGTCCTTCCAGGAGGCGTAGTAGAACCCGCCCATCAGCCAGAAGACGATCTCTCGGAGGGCGCTGTCGTTGGAGATGTACTTCATTATGGAGACGAGGGCCGAGAAGACCGAGCCGATGATCACTCCTGCCAAAATCAAGGTGACGATGGGCGTTTCGTCTCTCGTCCGTGCCAGAAGATAGGCGAGGGCCACAGCCACCGATCCGAATATGAAAGCGGAGACCTGGATCGAGAGGAAGAACTGGGGATATACGATGCCAAGGGATGCGCCGAAGGCCGCCCCCGAGGATACCCCGAGGATGTAGGGCTCCACCAGAGGGTTTCTGAAGCAGCCCTGGAAGACGGCGCCGGAGGTGGCGAGGGCGACCCCGACGGTGATCGCCAGGAGAATTCTCGGAATCCTCAGCTCCCAGACTATGGTGTCGTAAAGCCTGCTGACGGCGGAGGTGTCGCCGAGGGGCGAGAGGTGGGCGAGGGTGATGGTGTATACGTCGACGACCGAGATCTCGTAGACCCCGCGGGATATGGCGATGGCGGCAGTTACGATCATCAACGCGAGTAGCGATACCAGAATGCCCACCTTCCGCTCTTCAGAGAAGCCCTCTATCCGCTCATAGCCCAGCCGCTCCAGGATGCTGAGGCGTTTCAGCTCTTCGGCCATGAGACATTCACCTTTAGATGTCCGTACATTTTAACACCTAGAAAATATAAAACTATGTGAGCGGGACCTCAAAATCCTGCATCATCCATCCATTCTAGACCCAATCTCTTCTTGATCTCTCGGACCGTCTCTTCGTCGACGCCGTAGAGGTTTCGATGGTACTCATCTACCCACTCACTGACGATTATATCCTCAAACCTCTCAGGGTAGATCGCCTTCGCCTCGACCATGAGGGTTACAGGAAAGCTAAGCCGTTCAGTCCTGTAGCTTATGTAAGGCAGCCCACAAACCCTTCTCTCTCTGATCGCCCTCAGCTCCTGGAGGGCCTCGAACCTATCGCCGCTATAGAGCTCGTCGGGAGTGTGAACTCCTTGGGCCGTGGGCAAGAGGATGACGTCCGGGTCTAGGGCTAGAATCTGCTCAGCAGACATTACCTGGCGACCGTTTCCACGGAAAGCGTTCTTCGCGTTGACGATATCCTCAATGAGGATTGATTCTAGCTGGTCGGCGCCGGTCACGTAGCTGACACCCCCCTGGCCAGGGCAATTGGTCGATATGCCCGCGTATAGAAAAGTCCTCTTTTCTTCTTCGGGGATGTCCTCGGTTCTCCCCCTAATGAACTGAACCTGCTCTTCCAAGAGATCGATTATCTCCTGAGCCTTATCTCGCTTTTCGAAGACCTCCCCCAGGATCTCTATCTCCTTGTAGACCACCTTTGTCTCTTCCTGATCGTAAACTCCGATCTCGTTTAAGACGACCACAGGAGCCCCGAGCTCCCTCATCATGTCGATGCTCTGTTTGCAGCTTTCCCCCCCGTCACGACTCCAGGATCTTGTGCTAACGATTATTATATCTGGATCTGTATTGGCTATTGTCTCGTAGCTCGGCGGCCACCCGTAACCGGAGTAGGGGACATCCCGGATATTAGGATAAAGTATCGCTTCGATAGGATAGAGCGTTGAGTAGCTGTAGCTTTTTCCGTTGTAGGTATATGTGACGTCACTTCCACTGAGCGAGTTTCCTCCTTTTCCGACAATCTTCTCCGCGTCACCGAAGATGAACATCGTCTTTGCTATGAGCCCTGTACTTATAGCAAAGACCCTTTCGGGAGGTTTATAGAGGGTGACCTCGGTGCCTGTACCATCTACTATCGCCCTAGGATAGTTATCGTGGATATGGATGATCGTCTCCACATCCTCTGAAGTTATATCGCCAACTTCGTGAGATTTTTCTGCAGCTTCCAGCTCATCATCGGAGACTATCAGGTCTCCGTCGAGGTCTCCTGGAACCTCCATGCCGTATGCAGAACCGGAGCAGATGGCAAAGGATAGCAGCAGAAGAAATGCCGCCTTAGAAATAGAAGATTGGAACCTCATACCTGCCCACCCTCTTCCCACATATGCGCCGCGGCATTTGCGTTGCGGTGGCATTCGGTTATCGGATCCTGGTCGCAGCAGGTGTTGCTGCAAGTGTTATCCATTGAGCACCCTAAATATTCACACATTCTGTAACTCCAATTCAATTTATTGCTAACTAAACAAATAGTTTATAGCTATATTTAATAGTTGTGGTAATTAAATTCAGAATAAATATGAAATAATTGAGGTTATCTGGCATAAATTGCGGCGGTGTGCCATGCAGCGGATCTATCAGTGTATTCGACAAAAAATAAATGTATGTGTTTAGCACCTACAAAAATGATGCGAATTGACGAGAATCCACCTCGACCAGAAGAGATATATAATTCATCATTAATATCTTCTTATTGGGAGTATGCACGAAGAAGATATTATCAAGC
>Ga0334898_1000865_pt1 | contig 41110 bp, 33 predicted proteins | sample GraSluR3_MG_10_FD_207228 | JGI IMG/M metagenome (GOLD analysis project Ga0334898, IMG submission 207228) | Sludge microbial communities from methane-producing bioreactor in Wageningen University, Netherlands - Granular Sludge_3_08-R3 | ecosystem: Engineered > Bioreactor > Anaerobic >... | reverse complement strand
ATATAGACCTAAAAATAGTATAACATAAAACCCGTATTTTGCAAGTCAAAACTGCATAAATACGGGCTTTTTAACATTTTCTTTTTGGGAGCAATGATTTAGGTCTAAAATTTATTGGAAGTTCACATTTACATTCCAATATGGTTCGATTAAAAGAATGTTCTTTAAGTCATATCTACGAACTCCGAACAGATTTACATTCCAATATGGTTCGATTAAAAGTCTAAGCCAAAAAGTATCTCTGTTCGATTGTAGGTAATTTACATTCCAATATGGTTCGATTAAAAGTGAAAAACTCGACTTTATTCCAGACAATGTAATTATATTTACATTCCAATATGGTTCGATTAAAAGGCATAATGCTTACAATTGTTGTATCTTCGTATGATTATTTACATTCCAATATGGTTCGATTAAAAGTCATCTGTTCTTCCCTTCTTTCTTTGATTTACATATATTTACATTCCAATATGGTTCGATTAAAAGTTGAATTTAACGATAAAGAAAAAGAAACAGTCCGAAATTTACATTCCAATATGGTTCGATTAAAAGGTTGGCGGAACATATTTAAAAGTCACGACAGATGAAAATTTACATTCCAATATGGTTCGATTAAAAGCTTCTTGTGCCGGACCATTCGCAGGATCTATGATGATTTACATTCCAATATGGTTCGATTAAAAGTTGATGCAAGGCAGTGTAAGAAAACGTGGCGAAAAGATTTACATTCCAATATGGTTCGATTAAAAGAAGGCCTTTGGAGTGCTGTTCAAAGTATTATTGAAAATTTACATTCCAATATGGTTCGATTAAAAGCCCTTGTGCGTTGTCTAAATCTTCCCATGTTTCTAATTTACATTCCAATATGGTTCGATTAAAAGAAAATAATTAATATCCTTGAAACAGACACATACCAAATTTACATTCCAATATGGTTCGATTAAAAGGCGTAAATAAATCCCTAAAAACAAGCGTTTATAACGCTTAAATTTCTATTTTTATCTGTCAACCACTAATAGTGTAAAAAAAACCTTACATTGACAGATTATATCATATTACTTGTCTTATCATCAACAATTCCTATCAAATCTTTTTTTAACCATTTATTAGAAGATTGGCTAAAAATAATCAACGAATCTTGATTATCTCTTACATATTCCGATAATTCGTGTTTCATTATTTCTAGCTTTGCCTTTGTAATTTCGCCTTCAAAAACCGAGTTTTGTATATGATGTAAATATCTCTTACAGATTTTAAATATATTTCTCCAATTTTTAGTTCCTGACCGGTCACTACCAATTTGAATGTCATATACCAAAATAATATACATTTATTCACCACCAAATCTTAAATCCATCATATTCCGTATCTCCAGATATATGCTTTACTAATTTATATAGCTCTAATCGTATTAAATATCGATATGATACACTTTTATTTAATTTTCTATGTTTGATTTTAGTGTTTAATCTTTCGTCAAATTCTTTTAAAATCTTCTTTCTAGCAGAATCCTTGATATATGTATAATTCAAATCAATGATAAAGTCTTTTTCGCTTATTTGTTGCTTATTGAGCATGGAAAATATTAAACGATCTGCAATTAATGGTTTGAATATTTCTGCAATATCAAGACTAAGCGAATACCTACGAAAACCCGGTTCATGAAGAAAGCTCACGACTGGCACCAATTGTGTATGATAGATTTCACTTAATACCGTTGTATACATTAACATATTTACAAACGAAATTAATGCGTTAATCATATTATCCGGTGGATGTTTCACTCTCTTATCAAAGTCGACTTCTTGATTGATGATTATATTATAACTTTTATAGTATGCCTTTCGGATGTTTCCTTCAATACCCATCAATTCATTAATTGATTTCACATTTTCTATGCTCTTTCCTAAGCATTCAATATAATCAATGTAATCTTTTAAATCCTTTCCTCTTCTTTGATAATACTTTACATTTCTATTTATATTATATGCCGCTGTACGTATGAATTCTTTAGCAATGGTTATTCGTTTATTTTTATCTAAATAGTGTTCCACTTGTTTAACATATACAAATCCAGAATTAAGGGATTCTTTTGGATGAAAGCTTCCTGTGTAAAATCCATAATAGTTAAATACATGCATCGTTATTCCCTTTTGTCCCATAAAGTTAAGTAATTTGGTATTTATATTCAGTTCACCAAACAAATATATAGAATCTACATCTTCAACCGGAATGTATTTATTACTTCCATCTTCCGATACAAATGAAAGACTATTATCTTTGCGACTCAACCTGCCATTAGATGATATATAATAGTTTCGTTTCATAACCTCTCCTTAAATGTAACACAATTCATAATACGCACATTTTTTGCATATTTTTTCGTTTAATACTTTAGGTATATGAGGATTTTCAATAATCTTATCTATATCCTGAAGGGCATTTGTAATTCTTTCAGCATCACCTGCTTCTAGTTCAATTTCAATTTTTTGCTTTAACTTCGGATAATCTAGAACGCCTGTAAGTCCTTCAATGCCTTTTTTATTTAAATACCAAATATAATACTTCAATTGCCATATAGCCGCTTCTTCAATAGACCTTGCTTTTTTTATCTCATGTATCACTTTATAGTCATCGATAAAATCGATATTAATAATCTCATCAATCATAATATGCTTTTTCTTTCGATTATAAGTCGTTTCATCAATATGTTTTCCTACGATAACATCATCATTAAAACTTTCCATTTGAATGTTATGTGAAAAATACCAGAGTTTTCTTTTACAAATGAAATAATAATAAAACATCACTCCTGAAATTCTGCCGTCCATAAATTCACCTACTTACAAATTTCTATCTTCAAACACACTATTTTTTCCTTTTTCCGATTTTATTACTACTCCTTCTAGGCTTGAATATTCGCAGCCAAATACAGGTATTTCCGTATAATCATTAATCCTAATTTGGAACAATTGATTTCTGATGATTTCTTCGCGCCTTAAACTAACTGTAAATCCTTTAATCGAATCTAATATTTTCCTCTGCTCTATTTGTCTTCTGTTTTTGTCACTCTCTTGATCGTATAATTTCTGATAGTCATCTACGAGTCCGTCAATCAGTGATTTATTACTTGAATATACTGGTTCAGGAATAACAACAACCGTATCAATATTTCTAAATCTTTTTTTGACTTCTTTTTTTCCAAGTTCGTAATCAGGTATAGATTTGATTGCACTCAAATAGTTTTGTATTTCTTTAAAATAGTTTGTTTTCTTGATTTTTTCGACTGCGTAGGTGCTTTTAATAAGTTTTTGTTTATGCTCTTCTGTTATAATTCCATCTATGTTTTTCAAAGCTTCTTTTGAAAAATTATGTATATCTTCATCAATGACATAGCCGACTCCACTACAAGGAATTTTAGAACCTATATATACAAAGCAATTATATCCTTTATGATCCAATTCTCTTTTCCGATAACATCGGCCCATTCTTTGAAATAAACTATTCAAATCAGACAACTCTGTAAATAAATAATCAAAATCTATATCCAGTGAAGCCTCGACTATTTGCGTAGTTATCCATATACCTGTTTCTTTTGAATACTTCTGCCCCATCTCAATAATCTTCTCTTCCTTATGATTTCGGTCATTTTGAATGAATTTTGAGTGAAGTAAATTTGCATTTTCACCTTGGTCAACTAATTTTTCGTATAATTCTTGAGCCTTTTTTACTGTATTACACACTACAAGCACTTTATTCTTTTTAACGTTAATGATTTCTTGTATGTTAATGTTTTCTTGAACAACTTTTAGCTTATGCCGCTTCATTTCATTAATAAACTCTTTATCTGGTTTTACATAAGAAATCAGTTCCTCATCTAATAGGTAAGTAACTAATGGAGGTAATGTTGCTGTTAATATAGCGAATCTTCCACCTATTATTTGAATCATCTTCAAGCCGAAAATTAAATATGCAATTAAATCGGCTGAATACATTTGAATCTCATCAATAACTATTTTTGAATAAGATAATGTTGCTAATTTTGCCTCATAATCTGTATATCTGAATACAACATCAAATAATTGATCTATCGTACATATTGTTAGTGGCAATGATAGTTGCCTTGTTTTATTAACATACTTTTCAATGTCAAGGTTTTCAGTATGCTCTTGTATTTCAATATATTTGCTATATGTATCAGAATGAAGTAGTCCTATTTTTTCATAATCTTTGTTTAATAATTCCTCTGCAATTCGGCGATGCATGGAATTAATTGCTGTCTTAAGCGGCAAAGTGAAAAACCCTTTATTGTTTCCAATCCACAGCAATCCTGCTTCTGTTTTTCCCATTCCTGTTTGCGCTATAACTACCGTATTGTTTTCTTGGTTTTCTTTCATGAATAATTGTAATTCATTCCACTTGAAATTTGATTTCTTTTTGAACACTTCCAAATATTCATTCAAAAAGTCATTTTGACTTTCAACTTTAATTCCTGAACTAGCTGCATAATCTAACCGATTTAACAAGCCCTTCAAAAATATATAGTCCAAAAAATCCGAGTCGTTAATATGTGGCTTATCACTTTTCGAAAAAAATCGTTTACTTAATGGCCGAATATCATCGAAGATTAATTCTTTATATTTAAAATTGATAGCTTCATTCTTTAACTGTTCTACTTCATCATTATAATTTTCAGCATCATAATCGCCTCGATTATGATGGTTTCCAACAGCTAGTGCAATGAGTCGCCTTTGATATTTTGAGTACTTTTCCTTAATCTCTGAGCTATTGAGAAATGCAAGACTTAAAAGATTATGTGCTATCTCATTCTCATATCGTTTATCACCTTCGATTTTTGACTGAAATTTTAAATTCATCTTTCCTAAATCATGATATATACACGCTGTTTCTAACATATCCCAATCTACTTTTAGATTGGGATATGTTTCTTTTAAAACCTCTAAATTTTCTAATAACTGATCTGTATGTTCTTGTATTGTTTCAATCGGATTGGATTTTGCTAAGAACCTATTCATCACTATTTAAATGGCAAAAACAAAATTATTATCTTGGTCTACCATCATTTTCGCCTCCTCAAGAACTGTGATTTTTGAAGCATATAATACTTTAACCTTTTTCCACTGCCGAAATACTTTAGGACTTTTTTTTGTTCCTTTATTAACAAGTTTATACTCTTTATTAATCATATAGTATGTTCCTGCTGTGTTTTTAGCAATACTAGCATCTGACGCTTCGACTTCAATTTGGTCAAATAAATTTTTAACATCAGGTATAAATGCCGAATATCCATTACTAAGTTCACTATCTCTCTCAATCATTTTTTTGTCTACCTCAACACAAACAACATCTTTAATAATTGCTAAATCTTCTCGCCGACCAAGTGATGGATATTCTAATGGTTGACATATACCTTCGATGATTTTTGTGATTAAGGTTTCATCTTCCGGGATAACATGAATCATCACCTCGACTTCACTTAATAGTTCAGCCGTGGCCACACCCTTTCCGATTCCAAACCCTCCGACTTCTAGTTGATGACGCTTTGCCTCATATCTCATTCCAGGTTTAAACTCATATCGTGTATACAAATCATTGACTTTTGAATGATACTTTCCTTGAACACTGATTTTCATGGGCTGATATTCCAAAAATCCACACATTGAATGTATCATTCCAATGACGGTACTATATGGTGGTAACGGATAGGATTCTTTCAGCTGAAAACTTGTTGGTACTTTATAATTCACCAACTCTTGTTCAATGACAAATCTAATTGCTTTCATAATATGCACTCACCTCTTTTTTTAAGTGGCTAAATAAACTTGGCATATTCATGGCATTGAGTCGTTCTTTGATATCTTGGTCATTATCAAATTTTCCTTCTATTAGCCCACATACTGTATAATCTTTGACCGTATCAAACATAACACCCTCAATACTTTCAAGTACTACGTTATTATTTTTTACTTCTAACGCATTTTGGAAAACAGGATTTTTAACGTCATAAACACCACCTATTGCAAATAGAGGCTTGAGGTCTTCTCTTCGTCCTCGAATATCCCGATATAATAACGCAATTGTATCTAATAATTTGTTGACTCTTCGCTTCTTTTCTTCATTATGAATTTCTATATTATCGTTTTTATCAATCCCAATCTTGTCTAAATCTACCGTTATTGAATATCTATAATACGAATGATGAATTTCTGATTGTGCAATATTCATCCCTTTCATTTCTCCACCTGTTCGGTCTGCCAACCCTTTATTCGTCAAAAAATCCAACTCGCCTTTAAATGGTTCTAAAGAAATTGCATTTGATAATCGGACAACTGCAGACCTTGTTCTAGTATTCCCGGCACTTTTTTCTGTTTTCATGTACCCAAAAAAATCAATTTCCGGATATTGCTCAATTGATGTATTCGGAGCAAATTGGACAACACTTTTTTCAACTCTAGTTGGAGTCAACTCTTCATTCAATTGTTCTATAATATTATATCGAATCGCTTGCCGTGAAATATATGTATATTGGTCTCCTTTACCTCTAGATATTTTCTTTAATGATGCAACGTTTCCAATTCCTTCACCGTAATTTGCACTTTCTGCTTCAATAATCATTGATAATACGAGTCCTTTTGTCTTCATACTACTTACCTCCGTTTTCTGATTTTTCATAAGTTTCTCCATTTACTAATCCAGTGACAAATGCATATCCTATACTTTTAAACATATCCTCATCCTGCATACAATCAATTATAAATGTCGGAACTTGCTTATTTACATAAAGGTAACAGTTTAGCAGTGTATCCATAAACATTGATGTATTGTTTGTTTTTAATGCATTCAACAACTTATATGAAATACCACCCAGTTTATTTTCCGACTTTTTTTCAAGATAAGCTTGCTTTAAATAATATCCGGACGCATTATATTTTTTCAACATCTCTTTTTCATTTTCCATTTTTTCATCTCCCTTTATCATTCTTTGATTAATTCGTAATAGCGCCATAATATGATGCGATGAATAATATAAATCACGTTTATTTTGCAGCTTCAATGAGAGTAATTTATTTACGGTTAGAAAAAATCTACCATTATTCAATAATATTTTTAAAACCTCATCATAAAGCCGATAATATGTATCTGCTTCTTTAAAGGATGCTCTCATTAGATGGTTTAAATCGTCTGTCGAATCCGATATTACTTTTAATACTTTTTTTGACAAAACGTTAAATCTATATTTGTTGGCTCCGCCTATATCTTCATAGCGTATAACTTGTATATCTGATAGATCATATTTACTATTATCGTTTTTCATATTTGTTAATGCCATAATCATTGCTCTATATGTAGATTTACGGTGTTCTGAGTTTACATCCAATATCTCATGTTTCATATGCTGATTAATATCAACTAACATTTCTACTGAATAATTCCTATTAATAAAGATTCCACTGTTTATTACATATGTCATCCCACAAGGAACACACGAGTATATCAGTCTACATATTGGGCATATTCCGACATCATTTGAATAATCCCAAATATGAGACGGTTTTCTAACTACATCAAATCCTACTTCGTTCAAAAAACTCAACGTTTCATTCAAGTTCTTAATACTTCGATTACAAGTAAAACAATTATATTTATATTTTTCTTTTGGGCTTTCTAAATATGTTGATACATCTGTGACAAAACTTTTTTTATAATCAGAGTACATATTCAATTCTTTTGTTTGAGGATTTAAGATTGATACTCCAGTCCAGCCTTGTCGAATGATTGTATAAATTACATTTTTCCCGGCAATATATTTTTTAAATGTTTCTTTTTCAAGTAGGTTAATGATATTTTGTAAAATAAGTAATATTTCTTTTACATCATCTTTTCCCCCTTTCTTGATTGGAACCAACCTTGTTTCTAGGTCTACTAATTCTCGACTTCCTTCAATCAAATCATAGGCTTTTTCATAACTTTTACTGTTAAGATAATATTTTATAGACCCACTTGTTCCTTTGCTTCCAATCATCTTGTTGAGATTTTCTAAATCAGAATCACTAAATTCTTCTAAGTCGTTTGCTAGATGTTTTTCCACAAAACCCTTAGCACTAGTGATTTTATACCATGATAAGTTTTTCTCGTAAGTATTGATTAAGTAATTAAAAAATTTCTCTTCAAAATTATCGAGTGCTTCAACCGAGAATTCAAAGGAGTTTTTATTATACTGAATGGTTTCTCCTGCTGATTTAAGGATATTAATAAAACCTACTATTCCGGCATTATACAGCCAATCCCCTAACATGATTTCAATTTTTTCATGAACCACTTTTTTCCCTCCTCTCCATTACACAACTTCAATCATTCCAAATCCTTGCGACCTTCTTGACCCAATTCCAATTTTATAAATCTGTTCTATAAGCTTGCTATCACCTTCAAGAAGAAGTTCCCCAATGTTTCCCTCCAAATATATCCCTAATCTATCTGCAAAGTGATAGACCGGAACACTTTTCATTCGAAGTGGTTTTATTCCCAACTCATTTACTTTTTCATTAATTTCTCCTTCATATGCTTCTATGTATCCACACTTTTGAACATTTGATAAAATCGTAATTTTCAACTGTTCAACAAACTCTTCATCTGAATATTTAATATAACGATCCTTTCTATTATCCGATTGTTCATGGTGCCTTACAATAATCGGTGATAATGTTTTAATTCGAACTATTTTTTCGGATATTTTTTTTTCTTGACTTAGTGTGATTGATTTTAAACTCATGTAGGAATGATCATTTAAAGAGAACTTATTTTGCAATTGCTGGACAAAGCCATTATAGAACCTTATTCCATACTCATAAGATCCAAAAGATATATTCATTGTCACTCTGTTTTCTTCTAATTGAATTGTATCCTTCTGAAATTTTGGCCTAACAAAATAAATGGCAAATGTAAATGGTTTACTTACTTTTTTCCCCACACCATAATTTTTTTCATAAAACTCATGGTCTACTTCATTTAATGACTGTTTAATAAATGACATAAAAAATCTTCGATAGTCTTTTGGAAACTCTTTTTGACTCACTTCAAAAACTAATTTTAGTCGCATTTTTCTCCTCTCCTATTACTGTCACTTTTTTTAACTGTTATATATATACTACCTTTAGTATGGAACCAATTTTTCCTACTAAAAATAATTTTCAAACGTTTCTTGCGCATGTAAAATGATTTTTTCCCTGAGCTTTTCCGGGTAGATCACCTTCACACTTTTACCGAATGACATAATCCATCCTATCAATTCAGTCTGATTATTTATTGTTGCTTCGACTGATGTTCTCATATCATCGACAACTTCAATTCTTTGTTCTTCACCAATGATTATTTCCTTAGCAAACTCATTATATGGATAACTGAACGCAAGTTTAATCCGTAACGATTCTTCTGTAAAAATCCCAAAATTTTGACTACCAATTTTTGTTTCAATTTCTTTTTTTCTTTGAAATTTCATGTCTTGGGTCTTAGCATTTCGAATTCTCAATAATTTGAAAATTCTATAATCCTGTGCTTTTTCACAAAAGGCATGGATATAATTTGCTCCTTGATAAAATTGGATTTTATATGGATGAATTATACGGTACTCTTCACTTTTACCTTTCGCTGAAAAGTAATTTATTTTCACTTTTCTATGATCCGAAATGGCCGAACCTATTTTTTTGAGAATATTGTTTTCTCCTATTTCATGCTTTTGATGATACTGTAACTTGTAATCAAATTGGTTCTTATCATCTATATGTATCTTATGAAATTTACATATTTTAAAATAAAGATTTTTCAAAGTTAAATAGTCTTCAAACACATGATTTTGCTCTAAATAAGCCACTGTTCTTCCTAATTCTCTTAATTCATCTCTTGAAATTTTTAAAGGTATATCAATATATTGCCCTGCACTTCGATATCCTCCACCACGTGTTGCATCACTTTCAATAACATATCCAAAATCTCGCAGTTCTTTAATATAATTTCTAATCTGACGTGTTGTCACACCAACTTCCTCTGCAAGTTCTTTGGAAGTATATACATTTTTATCATCTTCAAAAATTAGCAATAGCTTAAGAATATTTTTTATAGCACTCATTTTTCTCACTCCTTTTTTTTAATTTATCTGCCTCATTTAACAAAAAAAACATAGAATCTCCTATTAGAGTCCTATGTTTAAAGTATCATTATTCATTTTATACTATTCAACGACTCCCGCTCGTTATTTTCCCTTGCTACTATTTTACTCTTTTAACTCATATATTACAAGGTTTACTCACACATTTTCCGGCATTCTTCTAATGACATGGGTTTATGAAAATAATAGCCTTGATAGACATCAATTCCTAGGTCTGAGATTTTATCGACTTGCTCTTGGTTTTCGATTCCTTCTAAGACGATTCTTAAATCAAAGCTGTCAAAAAGCTCCGATAGCTTTTTTAGGGCGGTAAACACTTTATCTTGTTGAATTCGTTCGATAAAGGATTTATCAAACTTGATTTCGTCAATTTCTAAGTCGGTGAAGCGAAGTATTGACGAATAACCTTCGCCAAAATCATCCAGCGATATTTCATAGCCCCCTTGTTTTAAACCTTTAATTGTATTAAGGGCTTTTTTCATGTCGTTGAACATTCCTGTTTCTGTGATTTCAAAAACGATGTTCTTTGTGATAATACCATATTGATGCTGTAATACGGATACAGATTCCAAAAAAGATTCTTCAATCAACTGATCTGCGGACAGATTTATGGATATACGTTTGTCCTGTAAAAACGCTTCCGTGCTAATGTCGTAAAAGACGCGCTCAATAACAATGTAGGTTATTTCCCGCATATAACCCCTCTTTTCTGCAATCGGAATGAAGTCTGAAGGTTGGATAAATCCGTCTTCTCTTTCCCAGCGAATCAGGGCTTCATAAGAACACACGGTATGATTTTTACCCTCGACTTGGGCTTGGTAAACGACCGAAAATTGCTTTTTGTCAATTGCGTCGCGTATGGCAAGTTCCATATTAAATTCATTTACATATTCAATCGGATCAATCATTGAATAGTCCGAAATATCATCACTACTTTTTTTAGCATATTCCGACGCGACTTCAAGCCGTTCTATAATTTTATTTGTCCCTTCACTTAGCATGTGTTGGGACGGTTGGTAATGGTATAATCCATAATAGACTTCGAGTTTGATTCCTTGAAATCGCTGAAATTTTAGATATTCTTGTATTTTTTCGATTTCTCTATAGACCTCACCTCGGTCACTTTGCGGAAACACAAGAATGAATTTATCTGCATAAAAATGGTATGCACGAATTTCCGGTAGCATGGTTCTTAGCTTTGTCGCTATTTCGCCTAGGATTTCATTGCCTCGGTCAAATCCTAGCAAATTATTGTATTGCATGAAATTACGAACATTGGCTAGGCAAAGATATTTTTCCGTTTTGGCACTTAGTAAATCCACATCAAATGCAAATTTATTTGGAATATTGGTAATTCGATCGATATATGCCAAATCAAAAATCTGATTGTTTTTTTCCGTAATTTTTTTATATAGCTCCGTTTGTTTTTCACTAGCATGTTTTTGTCTCTCATTAAAAAAGATGACAAAAAACAGAAAGAATCCAACCACGATAAATGTCATTAAGGCTAAGTTCACCATATTAAATAATTCAGAATTACAAAACACTGAATATATAGAACTGATTAATAGAGATATAGAACCCACCATAATGAGATATATCCCATAATTTTTATACATTTTGTGACGTAAAAGTAACGTTCCTGAAAATACAAATGAAATATTCAAGAACATAAAGAGGATAATATAGTAAATCCATTCTGTCATGTATATTGGAATTCCAATTGTAATTAAAAAAAAGATTAGAATAATAAAACAAGTTTTTTGCGACACTAATTTATATTTTGCATATCTCATGTATAATAAAATTATTGTGACAACAAAAAATATAACCGCCAGCGTTAATAAAGTAACTATTTGAACGGTTATATTATTATAAAGTATAATATTTTTGATCAATTCATACTGAATACGTAAATCACAAATCAAGACAATGGCAAGAACCGCATTAATGATTTCATTAATGACTTTATTAACATCTTCTTCATTTAACCTTAAATGTTTTAATACAATAAGAAAATAAGTACTTAATGAAATCAAGATAAAAATAAGTAATGTATATTGAATGTACATGATTAAATCCTCCCTATCACCTAAGCAATAATTATACCATCAGATTTTCGAACTTTCAATCTATAGATTATAGGGAGAATAAATATCATTTTTATTTTTTCACTTTGTTTAAATTGGAATTTAACTGAAATAGTAGTATCTCACTAAATGTTTCACTATCCATATCAGCTAGAAGCTCAATATTCATACCTTCCATCATTCCAAACATGGGTTGCTCTTCAACTTTTCCAAGGTAACGATGCATAATTACCTTTGTTTCCGGATTATCGATAAGCTCTCCAATAGCATCTTTTATCGAATATCTATCTTCAGGAAATTCTAATTTTCCTGTTTGAGTGTCTTCCATATCCGGCAGTGTAAACCAGTTGGCAACAACAGATCCTTTTGCCTCCGGTCCTGTGTAACTTGGATTGGCTTGATTCACCCCAATAAAAATCGCTTGATCTGTATAAACCACGTCATCTTCATTTGTCTTTCCTTGTACAAGCATTTTATTCATACCCGATTGAACCGGTAGGTTTCTAAAAATGACTGTTTGGCTTTCACCAACAAGGGCTTTTTCTATCTGTTTTCCATATATAAGTTCAACCTCATCACAGTTTGTATATATCTTAATATCCATGGTTTTCTTGTGTCGCTCTACATAGCGCTTCGATGTAATATGAACAAATTTTTCATCAGACCATTGAGCTTTGTACATATAAAACGCATCTTTTCTAATGCGGCGATCATATGTAACGAGTCCTTTATTATTTCGCCCCTGTACGCCACCTTCATCACGAATATTTGCTCCAAAATCAAACATGTTCCACACATATGTTGCCCATAAGAAAGGACGTTCTTTGAAAATCTTCCATACCGTTTCATGAAACAAGGTGTGATATTCTTCAGAATAATCTTTGATTTTCGGATCATCATTATGGTATTCAATTATACCTTCAGCTCCATATTCTGAAATACATAATTTTACATCAGGAGCATTCACTCTGAATTCATCTAGCCACTTTGCAAAATCTTCTGTCTTTCCTTGGTACCAACCATAGTATTTGTTGTATCCGACCACATCTGTCATGGTATTATACTCATCTGTATCTTTAACCATCATTACATTGGCCATTGTTGTTAGGCGAGTAGGATCTTCTTCTTTAGTTAATGCGTTGAGTTCTCGGACCATTTGGCGAACTTCCTTGCGCTCACCACCGATTTGTATCTCATTTTGCACACCCCAGAAGCATATGGAAGCATGATGAAGGTTTTGACGAATGAGTTCTCGCATTTGTTGTTTTGCATTTTCACCGGTTAACTCCGTTTTGGACATCACTGAGATAAAAGGAATCTCCGCCCATACAACCATTCCTCGCTCATCACATAAGTCGTAAAAGTATTGGTCATGTTGATAATGGGCTAAACGAATGCTGTTGGCTCCTACTTCTTCAATTAACTCCATGTCTTGCTTATGGTCATCTCTTGAAATTGCCCAACCCTTATCCATACGATCTTGATGTCTCGACACCCCATATAAACGATAGGGTTCACCATTAAGGTAAAATCCTTCATTCACATCCACGTGGAAATATCGGAGCCCCATGGTTTGAACCACTTCATCTTTGACTTCATTATAGCTTTGTATGGATGCCTTCACTTTGTATAAATATGGATCGATTTTACCATGCCACAAGTGAGGATTAAAGATTTCAATACGCGCTTCAACCTCTGCTGTTTGACTCGCCTCTAGTTCAACCTCCTTGGCTGTATATGCAACAATGTTTCCTTCTTGGTCAAGGATTTCAATCCATAGGCGTGTCTTCTTATCTTCATTCCATTCATTAACAATCTTTGCTTTGACGTCGACGCTTGCTTTTTCTTTAGAAACCTCATCTTGAAAAAGCGAAATTCCCGGTGCACCAAAATCCAGTAGATCAAAGTGAAGTTGGTCTGTTATAATAAGCTGAACATTTCGATATAGTCCGCCAAAGAAGCTGAAATCAGCCATCTGCGGATAGACATCTTCATGCACTTTATTATCAACAAGAACCACAAGTTCATTTTCACTCCCTGCTTTTAGCACATCTGTAATGCGGAAACGAAACGTTGAATAACCGCCTTTATGTTTTCCTATAAATTCACCATTGACGTATACATGGGTAATACTATTTGCACCTTGGAATTCAATAAACACTTCTTTTTTTAATTCTTGTTCTGTTATATATAAATTTCTGGAATATCTACATTCACCACGATAATAATCAAAGCCATTCGCTCCATCAATGGCATTCCATGTATGAGGAAGATTGACTTCTTCAGTATACATCGGTGCTGATTCAGTATCTTGTATGAATATCCAATTATTATTTAAGTCTTTTATTTTTCTCATTTTATCTTACCTTCCTTATGCTTGCTCAATTTCAATTTCTAATTTTTGTTTACGATCATGAATCGCTTGTTGGATTTCATTCATTTTGACTCCATCAAGTTCATAGAACTTCATTGCAATCAGCGATGCAACCCATGCAATAACCGGAATTCCTATAAAGAAGAAAAGTCCCATTCCATATAATTCAGGTGACCTTGGTGTGTCAACCGTTGGAAATGCTTCTCTAAATCCAATAGATGCTAATAAAAATCCAATAAGCGCTGTTGAAATTGAAGATATCATCTTATCAACAAAGGAGAAAATGGTTCCCATCATCCCCGGTATAAATCGTCCACTCTGATGTACTTCATAATCTGCGCAATCTGCAATCATAGGAATTACAATATTTCCTCCAATATTCATCATTCCGGCAAGTAAGGCCCAAATGATAAGGAAAACAACCGTTTGCCCATTAATTGGTGTTAAGGAGATTGATGTTAAATCCACGGCATTCATAAATACAAAGAGTAGTGCAATAAATAGTAAACTTAATTTGGTCGCAATAACATAAGCTTTTTTTATACCCAACTTCTTAGCATATCCTATTCCCCAGAAAGTTATCAATATTGTTGGAATGGCTGTGATGAGTTGTAATTTTCCAGACAAATCGTAATTTCCCATCATGACTCCATAAATAATAACCAGTACGACTGAATTTCGCATTGTCAGGGCGGCTAGTTTATCTGTCGATGCGGAAATAATTAACATCTGCAGTGGCCGATTCTTTTTAATCACTGGGATATAATCACGAAATCGTGTACGAACAACTTCGCCACTTCCCCAATTTTCTTCAACATCTTTTTTCCAAATTGAAATAACTGCTAGGATGGTAAAAATTCCTGACGCTGTCATGACAATTAAAAAAGTTTCCGTAAAAAATCCCATTGTGAATCCCTGATGTTTAGGTACTAATACAGATGCTATCAAGACTTGACCGCCCACAAACATAATCGTGTTATATATAGCATCAAAAAGTGTAAACATAGGTCGTTGTTTTGGATCATTGGTTAAAACGGTTTGTGCTGCTTTTGTTGATGCCGTTTGGAATGTGTATCCGATAATGTAAACCATATATATGACGATAAAATAAACCAATCGAATACTTTCAGGCATCAAGTGTGTTGTAAACAATATAATCGCGGTTGTTCCTGCCAAAATAATATTTCCACAAAGCATAAAGGGCCTAAACTTTCCAAATTTTGACCGTGTCTTATCAATAAAAAAACCAATCAACGGGTCAGTAATCCCATCCCATATTCTTGAAAATGTTAAAATCGAACTGACTGCAACAACCAATAACCCGGCAACCCCTGTTGCATAATACGCAATAAACATGAACAAAAACATATATAAATTCGTCGCTGTGTTATTCAATGCAAAAAAACCGACTTGCCACGTTTTTGCTGAATTATATACAATCTCTGATTTCTTTTGTTCCATACCTAATCCTCCTAAAATAAACTAATGAAATTAATTGATGTACAATGCCTCCGCGCGTTGAGGTTTATTGTTTGTTTATAGTGTTATTATACGTATTTTTACCCATATGTGTTATACTTATATTATGTATATCAGCACAATATTATTTTTTGGAGGAATTTCATGCTATATATTCATTTTCAGCAAACAATTATTCAAAGTATGTTCCATCTCAACGAATTAACCAATCTCGATATCGTCTGGTTTTCAAAAGAATATAAAAATGAGTATAGCTTTATGAGTCGTTCTATCCCGAATGCAATTAATTTCAACACAGAAAAAGAGTTTCCTCTCATTGAAAAGAAACTCTTTAGTCCTACGGGTTTGACCTATTGTTGTGCAGCAACCCTTGGTTTTCTAGAATTTATTTTTATTCCTTTACTCTATGAGGAGCAAAAGGAAGGTTTTATCCGTATTGGGCCCTTTCGCTCAACATCTATTACCGAAACACAAGTCACCCAATTATTCTATAACTTAAAGCTCTCGGTCCGAAACCAACAAAGCCTTCGCAATTATTATGATACCTTACCGCTTCTTCCAAGTAATGCAACAGCAAATCTTGGTTATTTAGGCATGAATCTTTTTGGCCAATCCATGCCCCTTGTTCGCGAAAGTCATTATCAATCTGAACAAGCCATCATCCAAAATGATGAAATTATCACATCCACTCTTGAAAACATTGAAAAAATTGAAGAACGTTATAAACATGAACATATGCTTCGCCAAGCGATTTGTCAAAGCAATCCTATTCTATTAGAAAAGGCCATTCATTTTTTTGAAACCTCCGCCAATTTTCAGGACCGTATTCCGAAAAATCCATTACGTTCGACAAAGAACTTAGCTTTTGTATTAAATACTGTATTACGTCATGCGGCTGAAGAAGGGGGCTTACATCCTGTATATCTTGATCGGCTGTCTTCAAAGTATGCATTACTTATTGAACAAGCCTCTACACGAACACAAGTTAGTCAACTCCATCATGACATGTACACGAGTTACTTTGACGCTGTCGCAAAATATACATTTAAGGAATACTCGCCTTTTATTCAAAAAGTGGTTACTTATATTCAACTCAATATTGATAAATCCTTAACGCCGACTCTTTTAGCCAAACGATTTCATATGCAAGCCTCTAATCTCGCCTCACTCTTTAAAAAAGAAACAGGAAAAACGATTTCTACCTTCATTCATGAACTTCAAATCGCTGAAGCCTCTTATTATCTTGAGACAACCACATTGACAATTAGTGAAATCAGTACCATGATTGGACTTAATGATGCAAACTATTTTACCCGTCTTTTCAAGAAAATAAAACAAATGTCACCGAGTGCCTATCGAAAAGAAAATTTTAAGTATTAATGCATCAACATTTTTTTTCTATAATTTTAACATCATTTTGATTTACTTTAATTTCATAAACTTGGTTTTTAAATCTCAAATGAAACGAATATTCTTCCCAGTTTTTAGGGATTTTGGAATTAAATGTTAACTCTCCATCTTTTATTCTTAAACCAGCGAACCCATAAACAATACCTAACCAAGAACCTGCCATATTGGCAGCATGTATACCATCCTTGGCGTTCTGATGAACATCTTCTATATCTGTTTTAGCAGTTTTCATGTAATAATCATAACTTTTTTCTAAATCACCAAGTTCTGCAGCCATAATACCATAAATACAATTGGATAAGGATGAATCATGGGTTGTAATCTTCTCATAATAATCAAAATCTCGCTTTTTTTGTTCCGGCGTAAACATCGTCGGTTGTAAGAGCTCTGCTAATACCACATCTGCTTGTTTACATACTTGGTAACGATATAGCGTCAATGGGTGATAATGCATCAAAAGTGGATATTTTTCTTTTGGTGTTTCTGCAAAATCCCAGACAGGTTTTGATAAAAAGCCGTCATCTTGTGCATAGATTTTCAAGGTGTCATCGTAAGCCAAATACATATGCTCGATAACACGCTTTGCTCTTTCTACTTCAAATGCTTGAATCAATTCCATGCTCTTAAGTGATAGCCCACTACTTTCTTCTTGGCATTTCTCAATAAGACTTAGTAAAAATTCAAATTCATTTTTCACCATTATATTCGTATATGTGTTGTTGTTCACTAAGCATGAGTACTCATCCGGTCCTGTTACTTCATGAATACAAAATCTTCCTTGATGGTCAAATTGCCCCATGTCCAGCCATAGATTTGCAAGTTCAATCAATATCTCCATACCATAATCTTGAATAAATTTCCAATCATTTGTTGCTTCATAATACAATTTAATCCCATAGGCAATATCTGCATTAATGTGATATTGGGCGGTTCCTGCCGGAAAAAAAGATGAACATTCTTCACCGTTAATTGTCCGCCAAGGGTAGAGCACTCCTTGTTTATGCCCCATCTGGAGAGCTCGACTTCTAGCTTGTTCAAGTGTATTATAGCGATACATCAACAATGATTTTGCTATGTCCGGATTTGTATATACAAAAAATGGAAGCATATAAATCTCCGTGTCCCAGAAATAATGACCTTCATAACCTTCACCCGTCATTCCCTTAGCACTTATATTCGTATATCCGTCTTTTCCTACATTTTGTGTAAGATGATATAGATTCAAGCGAATGGCTTTTTGCATAAGCTTATCGCCTTTGATCACAACATCCATATGTTCCCACTGTCGTTTCCACCACTGACTATTCTCATCTAGCGCATGTCTATAGCCTTTCTTTTTAAGGCTATTAAGTGCACGCTTGGAATCTCCTGTTTCATTTTTATCTAACCAGATATATTTATAGAGTATAATCGATGTATCGTCTCCAAACTGACCTTGTAAGATTCCGGTCTCGGTATCTACCTTTATTCCGTCCACATTATATTCATTGAGAAGGTACACATTAAATTTTTGTTTTGAATCATAAGTTTCTCCGTTTAAAAACATAAGTTCATCTTCTAAACCCCGGTTAAGAATAACAATAGGATTATGATTAAATTCAACACCAATTCTCGGATCATCTTCTTTACTGATATTATGACGATTCGTATCTATTATTGATTCTATATAATAGTCACCTTCACCTTGATAAAATTGTATTTCATATTTTATGCAAATCAAATGTTTTTCTACACTTGATGCAAAACGTCTTGAACATACTTTAGCCTTAGCTCCTGTAGATGTTTCCCATACAAACTCACGCTTTAATATACCTGAACGTAAATCCAGTTCTCGATGATATGAAGATATTTTGCTTGTCTCTAAGGATAAACTTTCTCCATTAATCTTAAAATTCACCGTTTTGGGATCCGGCAAATTAACCATAACTTGACTTTTATCCGGATAGGCCGTGAATTTTTCTCCATAGTGTAAGTCATGGAATTCATATAAGCCATTGAGATAGGTCCCTTGGTGTCCATAGGACATATTCCCTTCTTCGTAACTTCCTCTTATACTTAGATAGCCGTTACTCACAGTCATCAACGATTCATTTTTGAGATAATCCACTTGATTAATTTCGGTTTCACTATATTTCCATTGTGTATCTTTTGACATAATTAACCATCCTTATTTCGTATTGATTTATTTTACTGCACCTGATGCAACACCTTTAATAATGTATTTTTGCGCTGCAATATAAAATATAATAATCGGTAAAATGGCTAATAATAATCCTGCCATTGCCATATTCCATTGAATTGTGAATTGCCCAAAAAATGAAGCTGTCGATAATGGAATTGTACGTAATTTTTTATCTGACAAAACAAGTGATGGCAAGAGAAAATCATTCCAAATCCAGATCATATCAAGAATCATCACAGTAACTGTAACAGGCTTTAATAAGGGAAATACAATTTTCCAAAAAACCCTAAATTTGTTGCATCCGTCAATAACAGCCGCTTCTTCAAGAGACCTCGGTATCGCTTTGATAAATCCATGATATAAAAACACAGCCATACTTGCTCCAAATCCTAAGTTCATATATACCAGTCCAGATAAAGAATTAATAAAAGGCAAGCCTGTTGCTCTAGACATAGAACTCATAACCTGCATCAATGGCATCATCAATGTTTGAAAAGGTATAAGCATAGTTGCAACGAATACCATAAATAAAACTCTACTAAACATATGATCTACACGTACAATCATCCACGCTGCCATTGAGGCTAGAATTACAATAACAAAAAGTGACGCTACTGTAACAATAAAAGAGTTTTTAAAGGCATTAATAATATTCATTTTTTCCATTGCTTCAGCAAAATAGATAAAGTCCAAATGATTCGGAAGAGATAACATGTTTTCATATAGTTCAGCCCTGTTTTTAAAGGCATTGGTAATAACAATATAAATCGGAGATAAATAGATCATGCAAAGAACTATAAATCCTATTTCTGCGAATATCTTAACTGTTTTTTTCATTACATGGATACCTCCTTTTTCTTAGTAATAGCAACTTGAACCAAAGTAATAACTGCAACGATAATAAAGAAAATCATTGCTTTAGCCTGGCCGTAACCATAGTTATTCAAAGAAAAAATCTCATTATATATATTCATGGCAAACATTTCTGTTGCATTATTGGGACCACCACCTGTCAGGGAAAAATTCACATCAAATATTTTAAAACTCATCGATAAGGTTAAAAATAAACATATGGTAATTGACTGCATAATCATCGGTAATTTTATATGCACTAATAAATGCCAAAAACCGGCTCCATCAACTTTACCTGCTTCGATTACATCTTCAGGAATAGATTGTATTCCCGTAATATATATAATCATGACATAGCCTGCCATTTGCCATGTTGATACGATAACAATAGCTAATAGAGCTAAATCTGGATCGGTTAGCCAATTAAAAAATATGTCCGTCATTCCGGTCATCTCACCTAGTGACCGCATCATATCTGAAAAGATAAACTTCCATATATAACCCAGAATCAATCCTCCAATCAGATAAGGCATAAAAAGCATGGTACGCCCTAGATTTCTGAGTTTCAACTTACTTGTTACAATTAAGGCAAATGCAAAGCCTAATATATTTATAACTACAACAGCTAAAACAGTATAGTATAATGTGTGGTACGCTGATGTAATAAAACGTTCATCACTAAACAGTTTAATATAATTTTCAAAACTTACATATATTTTGGGATTTAGAGGCATTCCATCCCATGAAAAGAAGGAATATCCAATTCCCATAAAAAAAGGAATAATCACTACACTAATAAAAACTAACGTTAATGGTAAAACAAAAAGCAAGTACCAAAACAAATCTTTTCTTTTTCGCATTAAGAGCCTCCAATCATGCACTAAAATTTCAAAGAAATCTAATGCCGTCAATATGCATTAGATTTCTTCTTCAAATAATATGCACTTCGTTTTTTTACTTACCTGCTTCAACAAAGGCTTCTGATAGCTTTGTCAATAATTCATCGGCATCCATATCTGTTGTAAAAAATTCCTCAGCTACCGGAACCAAATACACATCCACGATTCCTGCCGGCCAATATGTTGACATCGGCCAATCAATCGTCTTGCCTTCCGCTGTATATCTAGCAACTTCTGCCGATAAAGGGTCTAGGTTAGTACTTTCAACAGATTTCAAAATTGGAATAAATCCAAATTCTTCACTTAAATATCTTTGACCGTTTTCACTTGTATATAACCATTCAAGAAAATCTTGTCCTGCTTGAATCTCTTCTGCTGATGCCTGTGAGTTCACATACCAACTTGATGGTACGCTTACAGCAATGCTATTATTACCTGCAATTGGTAAGGGCATCATCCCCATCTCAAAGTCCATATCATAATCTGCAAACATTCCATATACCCAGTTTCCTTGATGAATTGAGGCTGTTTTTCCGGTCGCAAAATCACCTGTTTGTATATCATAATTTACATCTAATGGACTAACTGAATTTTCACGAACATCTACCATAAGTTCTGCAAATTCTACAAATTCTTCAGAATCATTCATTGTTACTTCACCTGCAATTAAGTCTTCTGTAAACGTCTTTGGATCGTCCACTAATGCAAACGGTGTATTAAGAATATGTCCTATCATGAAATAACTTTCTTGAGATAGACTAAATCCATTAATCCCTTCTGCTTGCTTCTCTTTTAGCATTGCTTTAAAAGCATCAATGTCAGTAACAGTCGACGGGTCAATCATCGATTTATTATATACCACCCCGAAGCCTTCCACTGTATAGGGAACTCCAACAAGTTTTCCATCCATAACATCTGCCATACCATCCGCAATGTCATCGGCAAAAGAGATATCACTTAGATTCGCTAAATACGGAGCTAACTCTGAAGATTCAGAACCCGGAGCCAAACTAAATACCGTTGGACCTTGATTATTACTCAATCGAATACGTAACTGTTGAAGATAATCATCTCCTGTTGTCCCCCATACCTCAACTTCAACGCCTGTCTCTTCTTCATAGTCTATTGCCAAGGCTTCAAGTTGATCGATGATCTCTACTTTTGATTGAAAAACAACAATCTTATCTGCAGAAGCTGTTACGTTTGAGTCTGTTTGTGCAGATGAATTAGAAGATGCGTTGTCTTTCTCATTTGATATCTCACCATTATCTGATGCACCACCACATGCTGTAAATAACACGCTGACTAATAACAATACTACAATTAATCCACTTACATTTCTTTTTGTTTTCATATTGCCCTCCTAAAATTTTGATTAGTAAAACGTTATACCAAGATTATAGGCTCGACTTTTTTCTTTATCAACCTTTTTATATAAAATATACAAAAAAATAGTGTAAATCATCTTTTTTTTGATGTTTACACTATTTTATACAATGTTTTCAATCTCTTTATACTGAACCGTTTATTTTTTTTACTATATTATATATCTTTTTACCGATGTTTTATCTCCTTATTTTACTTACTTATTTGGTGTTGAATTACGCCAAACAACCTTGGCCTCAATGGATATATCATCAACATTTGTTTTCCCCTTTATATATTCAATAAGATACTTAGCCACGATAAATCCACGTTCGTATTTTGGTATATCCACTGTTGTAAGGTCCATTGCCTCTGCTAATTGAATATTATCAAAGCCTGTTATTGCAACATCTTCGGGAACACGATATCCATTTTCTTCTAAGGCTTTAATAGCCCCAATTGCCATATTATCATTAGCACACACAAAGACTTCCGGAACATCTTGACTAATAATAAAAATCTTCGCTGCTAAATATCCGCTTTTTTCTCTATAATTTCCTGCATAATAATCATTTTGGCTAAATACTATATTGTTAATTTCAAGCACATCTTTAAAGGCTTTATAACGTTCAATATTATCAAGCGTATGTTCAGGCCCTGCAATAAAGGCAAACTTTTTATACCCTTTGTCTACAAGCCCTTGTACCATTTTTTTCATGGGTGTATAATTATCAATAATAACACTTTTTATATGAGGATTGTCTATTTTTCGGTCCATAACAACAATTGGATATTTAATATTTGCAACACTTTCTAACAAGGTATCCGGAATTTTTTCATCAAGAATAATACTACCTGCGCTCATGTTATTGCGCATAAACTTCTCACAGGATTTTTCTGTAATTATAGCCAAATCATATTCATAATCATTAACACAATCACTAATTCCTTGAATGATTTTCAAATAAAAACTTCGATCAAAATCGCCAAAATTAAAGAGTATAACATTGCTTTTCCCTGATTTCAAAGCTCTTCCTGCACTATTAGGATAATAGTTTAACTCCTGACATATGCTTAGAACCCGCTCTCTTGTTTTGTCTCCAACATTTTTTTTACCATTTAACACATTAGATACTGTCGAAATAGAAACTCCTGATTTTTCTGCGACATCTTTTATTCCGCTCATAATAACCTCTTTTCATAGAACTATATATTTTGATTATACTATGTTTTACTAAAACCTCAATAGCTTTTTACTATTCTTTCGGTTTTACTTGACAAACATTTTATTATTGAATATAATTCTATAAAGACAAAGGCGTCTAATCTGTTATAAACGGATTAGGCGCCTTTTTGTCTTATCATAGCCAAATATGGTTTATGGAAAGAGAGGTTCCTTCATATGATAAAAATGGAAAATATCAACAAGTTTTTCGGTGATTTACATGTATTAAAAGATGTTAATCTCGAAGTTGCTGAAGGGGAAAAACTGGTTATTATCGGACCTTCAGGCTCTGGAAAATCTACAACAGTACGTTGCATGAATTTTCTCGAACAACCCACAAGCGGTCATATCTATATTGATAATCAAGAACTTACATCCAAAAACAAGACCAAACTTGTTCGTTCAACAACATCAATGGTGTTTCAACAATTTAATCTCTACCCTCATATGACGGTACTAAAAAATTTGACCTTAGCACCAATGAAACTTCATCAAAAAAGTAAACAAGAAGCTGAAAAAACAGCATATCATTATCTTGATGTCGTAGGGCTTAGAGATAAGGCGAATGTTTATCCCACCACTTTGTCCGGTGGTCAACAGCAACGTATTGCCATTGCTCGGGCACTTTGTGCTGACACGAAAATCATTCTATTTGATGAACCCACATCCGCACTAGATCCAGAAACAATTCAGGAAGTTTTGGATGTCATGGTTAAGTTAGCCGGAGAAAACATTACAATGGTTGTTGTAACCCATGAAATGGGATTTGCCCGCCAAGTAGCCGACCGCATCGTATTTATGGCTGATGGAGAAATCATTGAAGAAGGAACACCGGAACATTTTTTCAACAATCCTGAGAGCGAAAGATTAAAGCAATTTCTCGGGAAAATTATACGATAAATTAAGGAGGATACGTTATGAATTTATTAAAAAAACACTTTACATTATTACTTAGTTTGATTATTTTAACACTGATTATTATGGGATGTGGCACTGAGGAAACAGCACCACCTGAAGATGTATCAGGATCCGCTGAAGAAGTATCTGACGACTCGACAACTACTGAAATGGATTATCCGGCAGGTATCCAAGCCATCATTAACAACGGAACTCTTCGTGTCGGTGTTAAAAATGCGGTGGTTGGATTTGGTTATCAAGATCCTCTTACTCAAGAATATACCGGTTTAGAAATCACTCTAGCAGAAATGATTGCAAGTGAACTCGGCGTTGATACAGAGTTCACTCCAGTTACAGCTGCAACGCGGACCGCCTTGTTAGACTCCGGGGATTTAGATGCTGTCCTAGCAACATTTACAATCACGGATGAACGAAAAGAAAATTGGGATTTTTCGACTCCATATTATACAGACTATGTGACCGTGCTTGTAGAAAACGCTTCCGGTATTGAAACGCTTGAAAATCTTGTTGGTAAAAAAGTCGGTGTCTCTTCCGGTTCAACTTCGGCAAAAGCTCTCGTAAAGGCCATGATTGAAGATGGATATATTGGTAGTGATGCATTTGACGAAGAGACTTTTGATGCTTCCACTTGGACGGAAGATATATCATTTCAACAATATGATGACTACCCAACAATTTCAACAGGACTGAGTGCCGGTGAAATCGATGCATTTTGTGTAGACAAATCGATCTTAGCGATTTACAATACCGAAACCCGTTCATATATTGATAATCAATTTGCTCCACAAGATTATGGTGTAGCAACAAAAAAAGATTCTGATCTTTCTGATTATATTGACAAGTTAATCGGTAGTTGGCTTGAAGATGGTACTATTGAAACATTGATTTCTGAAAATGGTTTAGAGTAATTGGAGGCGTAATTATGTCAGGTTTATTTTCAATAGATGCATGGGAAAAAGTATGGGTTTTTAAAGAAACCTTTGTAATTGGATTTTTAAACACCATCACTTTAGCCTTTTTTGCTTTAATATTATCATTGATTCTAGGAATACTCTTCGGCCTTATGGCCACAAGTGAAAAAAAAGGTCTGATGATTTTAGGGCGCATCTATGTGGAAATAATCCAAAACACGCCCTTAATCTTGCAATTAAGTTTCCTGTATTATGCCTTGGCTTTTTCCGGAAACAGTATTGGTATCATACCAACAGGAATCATCACCTTAGGCTTCTATCATGGTGCGTATATGGCTGAAGTTGTTCGCGCAGGTATTGAATCCATTCCAACTGGCCAATTTGAAGCGGCTCAGTCTCAAGGCTTTGATTATATCGGAAAAATGTATTACATCATTCTTCCCCAAAGCATTAAGATTATTCTTCCTCCTATGGTCAATCAGGTTGTGAATTTGATCAAAAACACATCCTGCCTTTATATAATAGGCGGTTCCGATTTAATCTCATTAACTTATAGCTTTGTTACTGGGGCTTCAACAGGAGGCGCCTATGCACCTGCATATTTTTTAACCGGAATCTTATTTTTTATTATTTGTTATCCTTTATCTTCACTTGCAAGCGTATGGGAAAATTCCTTGAAAATGCGTGATCAAAAAACAATTGATTTACCAGCAGAAGGGACGGTGAATGGATAATGAGTACACTCGAAGGAAGTCTATCAATTTTGAAAAATCCGGCCATACTTGTGTATCTTTTAAAAGGTATCGCCTTTACCATTGTTTTATCCGTAGTTGCCGTTGTTCTGGGAATGCTCATTGGTTCTTTACTTGCTTTAGCAAGAAATTATTGCAACTCCGCAAAAACACGTATTTTCAAGTGGCTTGCCACATCATATATTGAAGTTTTTCGAAACACACCCTTATTGTTATGGATTTTTATTTGTTTAGTTTTTTTCCCCGTGCCTAAAATCCTTTCCGGCCCAATGCTCGGCCTGTCTTCAGTTGAAGTCAAGCTACTCGTCAAGGCATCTGCTGCCTTAATATTATTTACTTCATCGGTTATCGCAGAAATTGTACGCGGTGGTTTAAATTCTGTTGCACAGGGACAATTTGAGGCCGGATACTCACAGGGTTTTTCGACAATACAGGTTATGATGTATATTGTTTTACCACAAGCCTATCGAAAAATAATACCAACCCTTTTAAGTCAAGTGATTACCACAATAAAGGATTCATCATACTTAGCCAATGTTGCTGTTATTGAATTGATGTCACGTGTAAAGACATTACTCAGTTCTGCAAACAACTATAACGGTACAGGAACGGTCAACGTTTCAGATGTTTTTGTTCTCTTTGGATTTGCAGCCTTGATTTACTTTATTATTAACTTCACCCTTTCTTCAAGTGTTCGTTACATGCAAAAACATCCTAGGAGGTTTTAGAATGGATAAATATGTTATTACTCTTTCACGTCAATTCGCTAGTTTAGGCCGTTCTATTGCAGAAGAAGTTTCAAACAATCTCAATATTCGCTTTTATGACCGCGACATTGTTGAAGCTACCGCCAAAAGAATGGGCCAACCCATATCCACCATCAGCAAACAAGAAGAAACGAATTCCTCACGTTTTTTTAAACGTAAATATCCTCTTGGAATGGGGGCAGCAAATATACAAGAGGAAATCTTTAACGTTCAAACAAATATTATTCAAGACTTAGCCGAAAGTGAATCGTGTATCATTGTCGGCCGTTGCTCAAATTATGTTTTAGAAGATTACCCAAATGCTTTTCATATCTTTATTTATGCGCCCTACGAGGAACGCTTGAAAAACTGTATCAATATCTTAAAAATGAAGCCTGGTGCTGCTAGGAAAATGCTTCATGATGTGGATCAAGCACGAGAAAATTATCGTCTACAATATTGTAAAAATATCAGTAGCCTATACGACGGTTATGACCTTATGATTGACAGCAGTCGTTTTGGTGTTTCTAAAACGGCAAAAATCATATCAAATTTAATCGAATAAACTGCTTTACTTATCCTCTCTCCTGATTTAGTATAGAGTGTAGTAATACTAAACTCTGGAGGACAATATGAAAAAAGGTTTTGATTCAAAAAAATATTTAGAAGAACAATCAAAATATATACTTGAACGTGTTGATGATTATGACAAGCTATACCTTGAATTTGGCGGCAAATTATTATTTGATATGCATGCAAAGCGTGTATTGCCGGGCTATGACGAAAATGCAAAGCTTGATCTACTAAAAAAACTACGTGATAAGCTTGAAATTATCATCTGTCTCTATGCAGGAGACCTTGAACGTAATAAAATTCGCAGCGATTTTGGTATTTCTTACGACATGGATGTCTATAAACTTATTGATGACTTGCGAGCACAAAATCTTTGTGTTAATAGTGTTGTCATCACTCGATATGACAATCAACCTGCCGCTAACGTGTTTATAAACAAGTTGGCTCAAAAAGGTATCAAAGTATACAAGCACCAATCAACAAAAGGGTATCCAACTGATATCGATACCATCGTCAGTGAAGAAGGGTACGGTAAAAATCCATATATAGAAACAACAAAACCAATTATTGCTGTCACCGGTCCGGGCCCCGGAAGCGGAAAACTTGCAACATGCTTAAGTCAACTTTATCACGAAAACAAACGCGGAAACCATATCGGCTATTCAAAGTTCGAGACCTTTCCTGTGTGGAACCTTCCACTTAAACATCCGGTTAATATTGCCTATGAAGCTGCCACTGCAGACTTAAAAGACGTTAATATGCTTGACTCTTTTCATATTGATGCCTATGACCAAGTTGCTGTCAATTATAACCGTGACATGGAGACCTTTCCGGTTCTAAAGCGTATTATCGAAAAAATTACCGGAGAAGATTCACATTATCAGTCTCCGACAGATATGGGGGTAAACTGTATTGCAACCGGAATTATTGATGATGATATTGTACGCGAAGCTTCGCGTCAGGAAATCATCCGTCGTTACTTTAAAACCAGCTGTGAATATAAAAAAGGCTTAACCGATCATGAAACCATTGATCGCATTAAACTCATTATGGATGAGATGAAGATTAAAATCACCGATCGTTCTGTTGTTGAACCCGCTTGGAACTATGTAAAAGAACTTGAACTTTCTCATCCAGAGCAGACGTCTCATCACGTTGTCTCTATCGAGATTTGTGCGGGTCATATTATCACCGGACGAACCAGTGATATCATGGATGCTTCCGCCGCTGCAATTCTCAATGCCGTTAAGCATTACGCAAAAATCGAAGATGATGTTCATCTTCTTGCGCCAGCTATTTTAGATCCGATTATTCGATTAAAAAAAGAGAATCTTGGCAATCATTTTCCAATACTTAATAGCGAAGAAGTATTACTTGCCTTAAGTATCAGCGCTGCATTTAATCCCATCGCTCAAGTTGCTCTTAATAACTTAGCTAAATTAAAAGGGTGTCAAGCCCATTCCACAAGTATACTCAGTACAAATAACGAAAGTACCTATCGAAAGCTTGAACTTGAATTCACTTGTGACCCTGAGTTTTCATCGGATAGTTTATATTATAATGATTAATGGTGATTTTGTTGGAATGTATGCTTGGCTTTTTCAGCATACATTCGACGATCAGCTTCTCGCATCATGTCCGGAATATTTTTCATTTCTGAATACCGTGAGTACCCAATCGATAAAGCAACAGAGCATTTATGATTTTCAATTTGAATCGGTCTTTTAAACTGGTTTAAAATGATGGCTTGCCGCTTATGAATGTCTCGCTCATTTTTAACATTGCCTTGAAGAATGACAAACTCATCACCTCCGATACGTGCAACTACATCAGCATCTTCGACACAGGCATTTAAGCGTGCTCCTATAGCGACAAGCAGCTGATCGCCTACATCGTGTCCCATGGCATCATTAATCTCCTTAAATCCGTCTAAATCAATAAACAAAATAGCAAAGTCCGAGTTCCCCTTGAGATATAATTCTTCAAAACTATATAACATATCCAGAAAATAGCGTCGATTTGGCAGTTCAGTTAGTGCATCATAATGAGCTAAGGTAAATAATCTCTTTTCGAGTTCTTTTTGCGCCGTAACATCATGAAAGCTAACGATTATTCCCATGAAACCATATGCATCATTTTCTGCAATCGTCGCACTATATATTGTTTTTACTATCTGCCCTTCTTTTGTTAGAAGTTCAGCTTCTTGATTCGTTAGTTGCTTATTTTGAAAAAACTTATCCACTTGGTTTTGATCAAAGCGATCTCTGTTAAAAAAACGAATAAGCTCTTCATCCACCATCTCGTCTAGTTCATAATGCAAAAGCTCTAACGTGGCTTTATTGCAACTTTGAATAACACCCTTTTTATTAAGAACGATTAAGGCATCACTAATAATATTAAGAATGAATTCCGACGCCTCGAGAGAATTTTTTCTAAATACGTCAAGTTTGAAAATAATAATCCAATAGCTAAAACAAAAAATCATAAGGAAAATATTTGTCATTGGCGGAAAAAAATCTGTAAACATGGGAATCACCAAATCCGATAAAACCCCAATAAAAATAAGCACACCATCAACAAGCAAAAATGCAGAAATAATCCGTTTAAAATGCTGTGATGCTATTGTTCTTGTCCATAATGTTAATATATATGCGCAAACGCCTACACCAATGAATATATAACCTACATAAAGCCAATACAAGATATTATCAATGCGATTATGATAGGTCCATCCCATTCCACTTGTACTTTGAACTAAATCAATAGCTCCAGATGTTGTCGTTCCCAATATATTCATAATAAATAACACGACAGGGATCATCCAAATGAGTAAATGTTGAACAACCTTTGGAATCCTTACCTGATGTCTTGATAATTCAAGAAAAAACCATATAAGCACACCCATAAACCCGATCCAGCCAATACTTCCTATCTTGAACCAAAACCAGGCTGTTGATTTATCCGGTGCGACGTAAAAAAACGTATAGGCAAATGCCCATACCCCTAATAGAAGACATTCGATTGCTGATGATCGATTGATTTTAGATTTTCTATCGATACTAATTGAATAGACTGCAATAAAAAGAAAAAATACTGCATTGGCAAACGAAATTAGTGATAATACATTTAACATGAAACCACCTCGTAGAACTAGTATACACTGAAAAAAAAGCCGTGTAAATCAAAAGATTCACACGGCAGATAGTATATATTTATTCAATTGTTATATTTGTTCGCTCCCCGATATACACACTGTCTTTTACTTGCACCCCTTGTATAATTGGGCTTTCTGCAGTATATTTTCCTAAAGAGGTAATACGTGCATAATAAGAAAATTCTGTTTTTTCTTCATTTTCTACCAACGGTTCTGAGCGTTTATAAATGTAGAAGCTTACTTTTTGATCTTCTACCTCACGGTACCAATACATGCCATCCCGTTGAAGACCCAATTCCCAAGGATTATCAAGAGCTTTTAACCCTGACGGAACGTAATCTGTCAATTGGTAACTATCGTCAATGGCTTGGCTTGCAACGTCCCAATCCAAAACAACTTTAACAATATCTCCTTCCTTGAAGCTTGTTTGTTCTTCCCCGGTTTGGTAATTGTAATATCGACGTGTGACACTAACATTTTCTTCCTGAGTCTTTGATGCAACAAGATCAGTCATATATGTTGCTGTCACGGCCATGTCTCCTTGAACATCTATAATGTCTAACTGCTCTACCGTGGCACTTGGGATTGTAATTGTTTGCGGCCAACCATTTTCTAAAACAATGGTTTTTTCTTGGCCATTGTATTGGTAAGTGACTTGCCCGGTTGTTGCCTCGCGTTCTTCCAGTTCATCAAGAATATATTGATATAAATGGCTATGAATCGGCACATCTTTGTTAAAATGCCTTGTTAAATAGGTATAAAATTGTTCATGTACCTCTTCTTGTGTTTTTGATGCAAGTAACATACCAAGCGCTGTTAATTCATAACTTTTTGCATCTGTTTCTGCTTGAATATAGGCTTGCTCTTCAAACTCTTCCAATTGTCCACTGACTGCTTCCTCATAGAGCTCTTTTGCTTTATATGTGTCCCCGATTGTCGCATAAGCTAATCCCAGATATAACTTGTCTTTTGCCGTTAGATTATCTAAGGATACGTAGGTCTGTAAGTCCAATAACACCGGTTCATCTAGTAGTGCTCGGCCATATAAAATCGCACCTTTTTCAATAAGCCCCGAGTCATACCAAGCATTTTCAAAATATTTGCCTAACATAAGGGCATTCACATCATCGCGAATCATGGGTAACATCAATACAGAGGTTTCAACATCTGCTTCTGCATAAGGTAATATTGCAATGCCACCTTGATCGGTTTGATATTCATTGAAATCGACCTGATCAATTGTGACTTCTTGATTAAAAGTCTCATTCAATTGTTTCCTTGCTTCCTGAGCTAAGTACTTCTGGTCAACGCGTTTGCCTCCTGAATAAGCGATGCTATATAAAGTCGGAAGATATTGACCACGACCTTGGTCTGTAAACGTAAGGCTTGTATCTCCGCTATCCCTTGTCACTATTTGTGTCTCTTGACTTAGTACATAATAATCAGAAACACTTTGCTCGTGATAAGTTTTATGCACTTGTATGGGAAGCATTAATCCATCGGCCTGGCCTGCGTCTGTTTGGCCGGTAATCGTCACTTCATATTGACCATCTTCTTGAAGATTTCCAAGGGGTATATTAGTGCGTTCAAATGCTTTTCCCGTAGCTTCATAGCTATCAACAACTTGACCGGCTTTTTCTAGTGAAACCGTATAGTCAATCATTGTACCTTCTTCTAATGCATTTCCATATCCCGTAATGCCAATCATAGGCTCATCACCGACAAGATAGGTTCGACTCACAGAGGTGTTTAAGAAAAACGGTAAGGATACATCTACATTTTCTACTTTGCTTCCGGCATTCAAGCTTTCTGATATAGCTGCTGCCATGACGCGCCATGAAGTGACATTGTCTGGTAGTGTAAATGTTAATGTTGCTTTTCCGCCTATATCAAATTTGACCGTCATAAATTCTGCCGTGTCCTTAAACTCTTGCCGGATGTTAGTTGAACCGGAACTTTTATTACCGCCACTATCGGCTGTATCCATGGCCACTGATTCTTCTATCGCTCCATCTTGAGCCATACCACCCATGCCCATGGCATAGCCTCTATATCCATGGTTTTGGTTCATATGAGATGGATAACTCATTCCAAATCCGCCATCAACATGACGGTATAATTCTTCGAGCGGATTAATCTCCATATCGCTAAGTGCTAAGAGTGCTTCATCAACCAAACTGATATTGACGACACCTTCACTTACCGCTTGTCGATTGCCATCCTCATCAATATACGTTCCTTCAATTGCTAAGTGAACCTCATCTCCGGGGCCATATGCTGATGCATTGGCTGTGACTTTTAAGTCGATTTCACGTTGTGTATAGTCATAGTTGACATTGGTTCCGGATGCTTCCACATAGGTTGTTCCATTGAAGAGAACGCCTTTGACTTCTATATTAGGAACAAAATCCGCTTCGAATGTGGTTGTATATGTTGGTTGGCTTAAAATATCCACAGTTTTGATACCGTTTTGTCCGCTTATGAACAAATATCTGCCCATGGTGTGGACTTCTTCATTATTCATAAAGTTAATCTCTACTTGATCATTTAATCTATAGTTTTCTTTATCTGTTTCAAGATGATACCACTCACCTTCATTTGGATAATATTCTCGTTCTCGACCAAAATAAACATTGGTCGTCATCTCACGATTTTTAGAATCATGGGTTATGACTTCTGCTGAATAATGCACGTTATTTTCTTCCGGTAAATGAAGGCTATACACCGCGTGGCCCTCTGCATCCGTGGTCATGGAAAACGTATCAAACTCTGTTTTTTCTAAGTCATAGCTATACTGTTTTTTGACCTCTTTGTTAATATAGTCATAATATTCACCTGTTTCGGTTCTGACCCATTCATTACGGTAAACAATACCTTGCAATGCATGACTTTCCACAGGTTCTGCCAAAAAGTCTTGTTCATCAGTGGCTGTCCCATTATTTAGGCGTTCAAGTGTAATGCCATGAACATCAACACTAATACTTCCTTGTTCGTCTTCTATATTTCCAGTCCTTGCCACATGAATGTCGTTAAAGAAGACACGGAAATAATCGTTAACATGGATATTTCCTGATTCAGGCAAATTTGCATATGCTGAAAAATAGTAATGCTGATCGCCTTGATGACCCACTTGATATTCCGGCCTAAACGTAATCTGATCTTGTCCTTTTACATCGGTTGTTCCTAATCCCTCAGTATAATCGATACCATTAATATTATAGTTATAATCTAAAAAAGAAACCGGTGTTCCTTCAAAAAATTCAGTTTGTAATGTATATTGAAGGGTGTTGCCGACAAAAATAGCTTCCTGGTCTTTTTCTACCTTCATCCTATAACTTGGCTTCACATAATTTTCAACTTGGATGTATGTAGAAGCAATAATTTCTCCATTATGTTTGACCGAGAGTTGGTAGCCACCTTGACTCAAGTGAGGTAAATCTAATTTACCCTCGAAGAATCCGTTATTGACCTCCACTGTGTCTGTTATATAACTCAATTCATCAACAGGGCTTGGAATAAAACGCCAAGCATAGTATCTGCCTTGAGTGATTTCAACCGTCACTTGTGTGGGTAGACTATCTTCATAACGATGTTGTAGAAAACCAAAAAAGTTCACGGTATCTTCCGGTTTATATAAATTTCGATCCGGTTTAAAATAAGTCCAGTATTCTTGGTTTTGATCCATGCCACCACGATAAGGTTCCATCATAGAGCCATAATTATAAAGCACCGCTTCTTTATTTCCGGCTGTCAAATGGTAAAAACTTGCCTTAGTTCCGTTCGAATTCTTCCCTATACGTACTAATCCTTCCTGATTTGTTCTTGCGCTTAAATCATTATCTAGATTCGTCACTTTTGCATTATTGATGGGCTCTTGGCTTGATAAATCATGCACCCAAAAAATATCTTCATCGGTTCCTGTTTGATAATAAAAGCTTAAATCTGTTACTTGTACAAATGTTTGAATGACTTGTTCGTCAAACGTCGCTTGAACTAGATAATAGCCTGCATCTAATGTATTCGGTAATTCTAAGAATCGAGGGTAACTATTATCCTGTACTAAGGTTTGTTCAAAATCCATGACGCCTTGTAATCCACTCGTGGATAGAGCTGCGTCATTCATGCCATAGTGTGACCACATTGGTACATCGGCGTAGTCCTTCAGATGATCTGTAAATTGTGTGACATTTCTATAGGCAAAAACGTCAATGTCCACAACTGCTTCTTCTATTTCTGCCTCTTCAAAGTAGTAATTCCATTCAAGACTTGGAACTTCGGATTCCGCAAATTCATGCATAAAACTTTGAAAATTCATGTAAAATGATGATGAATCCATTGTCTCATCCGCTTGGGTTTCAAAGCTAAAGTGTACATCCTCTTGAAGCGCTTTATCTGAACCGTCTAATGGCAATCCTGCCTTAAGGGTAACTGTGTATATGGTCTGTTTTTGAAGCTCCTTGGGAACAAAAGCAATAACACGTCCATGCTCTTCAAATTTCCCTTTGACTTCCGGTTCAATCTCAAAGTAATCCTCAACGTCCGCACCTTCATAGTTGAAAATCAATTCGATTCCCGTATTTACCGGTACATTGGTTGACTGATGTCTTGGGAAGTTTCCTAATAGGACAAAATCCGCTTCTGTGCGGTATGCCCATGTAATTCCATCCACATCAAAAATATAAGTTGTGTTGGGTTCTAATGCTTGATTTGGGGTAATGACAATGCCCTCTTCTTGTTCCGATAGTGTATATTCTACTGTCGGCCTTATGGTTAATGCTTCCTGTAGGGACTCAAGCGTTAAGTCGTCGCGCGTTGCATCCGTCTTAAAAACAAAAGCTGAATCCAGGGCAACGCCTGCTGTATCCATATGTGTTGGCGCAACAATATACCCATCCCTAAACTCGGCCGCAAAAACTTTTCCGGTATCTTGATTAAAGAAAAGTGCCGCTCCAACCGTAACTACAACTAAAATAATGGCTGTTCCAATACTTAAAATTCTTTTTTTCATGGTTTAATTCCCCGTCCTTTCTCTAAAAAACTTTACACTGATTAGACGCATGGTGTTTAGAAATGTTCCACTCTTTCACAATCTTCTATAGCATTATGATATATAAAGCACGTCTTGTTTTGATGGTCATTACCTTCTTCACGCATTCTTTTTCTTCTCTACTCTTAATGCATAGAAATAACGGACAACGGGATGCTTACCTTCCATTTGTTCTTTCATTGCCAACAATCGTTTCTTTCCTACTCGACGATCTATAAGCGCAAGGATATTAAGAAGAATATCCTCACTATCCAAACTACTTTCAATTGATTCTGCCAAAAAAATAGTGCTTATTTTATAAAAATCCGTTTTATATAGATTGGATTGCGCTTTCAATATGTTTTTTGCATAGGCCGCTTTCTTACGTTCTCTTACAATAATTTGAAGTCGTTCCTCTGGTATTTTATCATTCGTAGCACGAAGTGTCTCGATATCCTTTTGTGTCACCGTCAACGTAATATTAGGATCACTGATAATTTCTTGCTCCGTTTCATACCAAGTAATACCGACACTTTTCTCTTTCTTATTAAAGACTTCCTTATGATCGACAGTCAGAAAACATTGATTTGATTTCTCCGCTATATAACGATAACCTGACGGCAAGTAGGCAACCCTCTCTTTAAGACTTGGACTCAAGAAACTTTCCAATTGTTGCTTTAATTTATTCCAAACCATAATACCCTCCATGATATATTGTCAAGAAACAACATTAATTAGGACCGTCATCTCAACCGGAATAACTCCATCATCCACTATGAATTTAAGCGGATATGACTCTAAAAGCTGATCCGGTTTCCATATGAATTCCACTATTTTTCCAGGTACAAAATTTTGTGTATTAAAAATGGCTCCATTGGGCAAATTCTCCAACCGAAGGGTCATCGGGGGTTTTACTCCTTTAACAAAAGCATCTTTTCGAGCACTGGTAGAAAAAAAGGTCTGAAAACAGTTTCGGGCAATGGATAGTCTTCTGTTTTGGCGGCACCAAAATCTCGTATATCATAGTGTACTGTTTCTTTTAATAACTTCTCTTTATCAAAAGGGCACCCTGTTGCTTCTAATATTTGAAACATCGATCTTTCCTGTTCTAAAATTAAAATATTAATCTTTCAAATTCAAGACATCTCTATACTAGGCATTATGATTAGGAATTAAAACGAATTTACCTACATGCTTCTTTAAGCCAAATTCTTTTTGAGCTTCTACAATATCTTCTAGCGGAAAGGATTTAGCAAGAGCTGGTTTGATTTCTCCCTTTTCTATGGCTGATATAACATTAGGAAATACAGGTTCATCCCAACCAGTGCAACCAATCAAAGTAAGATCCTTTAAATAAAAATCTCTCATGTCCATCTCAACAATTGGGCCTGCAACATTATCAATGACTATATCTACAGATTTTTCACCTAATGCTTCCAGTATATCATTCCCATAGCCTACGACTTCATCTGCTCCATAGGATTTGACTTGTTCAATTTTAAAATCACCTCTTGCAACCCCACTGACATATGCGCATGGTATGGTACCAAGCTCAGCATCCGTCCAATCACAATCTACTGGAAATGCTTCTGTAGCTTCTATTTTTACATATTGGGCAAAGGCCCCATCAAAATCAGATGCCATCCATATATTTTCCATAGAATCATAGCCTTCATTACGAATACATGATCTGATCAAAACTCTTTTGCCCATTAGGCCTTTATTTTTTTCATCTTTTACTTCTACAACTTCTCCACAGCAATCTGTTCCTTGTATAAATGGGAATGGTGTCGCTTCACTCCACCCGCCATCACCTTCACTAGCTACTTCAGCCAATTCTTCATCCGTCGCTGTAAGATTATCTGTACTTGTGGTTACTTTTGATGAATACCAACCAAGTCTAGTATTGATCTCAGTATTATTAACACCTGCAGCTAATACTTTAACTAATACTTCCCCTTCATCAATTGATGGAATTGGGACATCTTTATAGACTAATTGATCATAACCACCATTACCGACTGTAACAACCGCTTTCATGGTTTTATCGCCTTCTTTAATTTCAAATCGATCTTTCTTATTATTAATCACACTAGTTCCTCCTTTACATAGTATAACCTCTGTGTAATTATATCAGCTATAGAACTTTTTAGCATACGAAAGATTTTCATACCACTAAAATCTTATTGTTATTTGTAATCATTTTGACTACATCTAAATCTTAGCCATACTATTTAATGCTAGTCCTCTTAATGTTCTAATTACTTTGAAAATTTTCAGAAAGAAAGGACAGAAGCTCCCTTAGGAAATTTGCCTTCTGTCTCTATACTGTCTCGACATGTGTGTGGATGCATGGTCGCATACATATTTCGATTCCTACATTTTCTTCACGTACACAGTACTTCTTCCTTGACCAACTTTCTCAACATACCCATTTTCTACCAGTTCTTTTAGTGCTTTCTCTATTGTTTTCGGACTGATATCAGGATTTAGAATATGAATATCGCTCTTTGAAAACTTTCCGAGCTTAACATCAAAGATTCTTTTCACTCGCTCTGACTTACTAATAGATTTATCTATCAATAACTCAACTCGCTCTGAGAACTCCTTATATGTTGCAAGAATCACTGATAAATAATACTTGATGAAGGGTTTGTAATCGTTTTCACCTTCATGCCAACCTTTCGAACTCAGTAATAATGATTCATAATAGTTTTCTTTCGTTCGTTCAATATGCATTTCAACACTTATATATTTCCCCACAATATAACCACTGCGATACATAAACAATAACGTTAATAGCCTACTCATTCTACCATTACCATCTCTAAATGGATGAATCGATACGAAGTCAAAAATAAATGCTGCAATCAATAATAATGGATCAATCTCTTTTGCATCTATGGCTTTTGAAAAAGTATCACACAACTGTCTCAGCATATCAGGCGTGAATGCAGCAGGTGCTGGTTTGAATCTGATGGACTTTTCTCCATCTTCATTCTCTTCTTCTATTATATTATCTACGTTCTTAAACTTGCCCCCATCCGGTGCAGAGCTATATGTATAGAGATCTCTATGTAATTGCAATATATGATTCGGCGTTGGGTAAATATATTCATAACTATCATGAATCAACTCCAAGACTTGCCTATATCCTGCTATTTCTTCTTCGTTTCGGTTTCTTGGTTTTGTTTTTTTCTCAACAAGATCCTTTAGACGTTTATCGCTGGTGTGTATTCCTTCAATAGCATTCGATGCATTAGTGCTTTGGATCTTAGCAACTTCCAACATTTTTTTTAGCACATCTGAACTTGCCTCGATATATAGTGACTGCTTTCCTTTATGTTCATGAATCGCTGACAACAAACTTACTATTTCTCGGTCAAAAAGCTGTTCATCTAATCTAGTATAATCAAACTCTCTCATAAAAATTCTCCTCCTCAAATATTTTTCTCCTATTATTATAGCATTAATAGGAGAAAATCGCAAAAATAGGAGATAACACAAAAATAATGAAAAAAAGGCAGATTTCTCTGCCTAATAACTTGAACCGCCTTGCTTATATTGATTATAATACTTTGTTAAGCACCAAAACCGTCTCCACATGTGTGGAGGTGGTTACTGCTATTCTTCATTCACTACACATTTACTTCCAACAGAATCGGTGTATGATCTTGTCGAACACCGGAATCTAGCATCTCCGATTTAATGACTTTGTCCGCCAATCGGTCACTCACAAGCCAATAGTCAATTCTCCAACCCGAATTATTGATTTTACTTGTTTTAACCCTTTGTGCCCACCAGGAATACATGCCTGTTACATCACCATGTATATATCTAAAGGTATCTGTAAATCCTTTATTGAGCAGATTGGTAAAACCTGCACGTTCTTCATCGGTAAAGCCTGCTGACCTATGATTGCTTTGTGGATTTGCTAAATCAATCTCTTTATGGGCGACATTGTAGTCCCCTGTTGCTATGACCGGTTTTTCTCCATCTAAATTTTGAAGATATTCGGCGTATTTCTCATCCCAAATTTGCCGTTCTTTCAATCTTCGCAGACCATCTCCGGCATTCGGTGTATATACCTGCGTCAGATAAAATTCTCCGAAATCTAAAGTGATTATTCTTCCTTCTACATCCATGGTATCCGGAGCTCCGATTGTTGGATAAAAAACTTCTGGATTGTAATTGTCTTTATATAAAAACATGGTTCCTGCATAACCTTTTCTCGCAGGTTCCTGAGAAGATCTCCATGTATAAGTGTATCCTTTAAAATACTTCTCTAATTGTTCTATATGTTTTTTACTCGGTCCCTTACCTGGTAACTTGGTTTCTTGCAAAGCAATGACATCTGCATCCTCTGCCAAAATGGTCTCAATGACTTGTCTTGTAAGCACCGCCCTATTTGAATCACTTGTTAAGGCTGCATTTAGTGAGTCTATGTTCCATGAAATAAATCTCATCGTGTTCCTCCTTTATGTTTTTGATAGTCTCTTAGAATTACACACCGAAAAGACTAAAAACGGCAAATACCCTTCATCAATGATGTGGCATTGCCGTTTCTATGCTATAGTGTCAAAGCATTTTAGCCCTTAAGAAATACCTTCAATTGAGGTATCTTTATTTTAAGCCATAATAATGCTTATGTCTATTCCTTGTATCAAATTTTATATTATAAGTCTTTAACTGCTTCAACAACCGCTTGTGCAGTCATGCCTAACTCTTCATACACCTTTTCTCCCGGAGCTGATGCGCCAAATCGGTCTAGGCCGATGACTTTTCCATCTAATCCAACATATTGGCACCATCCAAATGTTCTCGCTGCTTCCATCGCCACACGCTTTCTCACGTCTTTTGGTAGTACACTTTCCTTGTATTCATCGGATTGTGCATTAAATAATTCCATGGAAGGCATGCTGACAACACGGGCGTCAATACCCTCTTTTTTCAACATCTCAGCCGCTTCAA
>Ga0334898_1000862_pt1 | contig 41134 bp, 41 predicted proteins | sample GraSluR3_MG_10_FD_207228 | JGI IMG/M metagenome (GOLD analysis project Ga0334898, IMG submission 207228) | Sludge microbial communities from methane-producing bioreactor in Wageningen University, Netherlands - Granular Sludge_3_08-R3 | ecosystem: Engineered > Bioreactor > Anaerobic >... | reverse complement strand
CGGAAGAAAGATGGCTCGACATCTTTTTCTCACTTAACAAGAGAGCACGGGGTAATAAGTCTTGGGCAAAGAAACTTCTTTCGATGGTAATATCCGAGAGCTTCTTCGTGCTACTCAAGAAGGAGGGGAACGATGTTGGTTGTGGTTTGGCAGTCATTGAAGGAGACCATATAGGATTATTCGGAATAGCTGTCCTCGAAACTGAAAGGCGAAAGGGTTATGGAATACAGATAACCGAGAAACTGCTGGAACTCGGAAAGAAAAGGGGCGCTAGAATCGCCTATCTTCAAGTAGACAAACCTAACATAAATGCGATAAGACTCTATTCAAGAGTCGGGTTTAAGATGGAATACGAGTACTGGTACAGGGTTGATAAGTAGATGCTGCATAGCATAGACCTTTTCAGCGATTTGACATCCGGCGAAATAGAAGAAATACTTGTTGGCTCTCGAAGGATACACTCTTCAAGCAACCAGGTCTTGTACACTCCCGATGATCGGTGCGATTCGCTAAGTCTTGTCCTCGAAGGCAAACTCCGAATATCAAAGTTTTTGCCTTCAGGCCAGGAACAGATTATGAACCGTCTGGAAAAAGGGCAGATGTTCGGCGAGGCGTTGGTTTTTGCAGGAAGAAGGTATGCTTCTTATGTGGTTTCAGAGGTGGATTCGGAGATTCTCAAAATCCCCAAGAAAGTGCTTCTGTATGCTTTCAAGAATCAGCGCTTTCTTCTCACTTATCTCAGAAGCATTTCCGAGAAGATCTTGAATCTGTCAAGCATAATCGAGATTCTTTCACTATCCACTGTGAAGAAAAAGATCGCCTGTTATCTGCTCGAATTATCTCTTGAAAAGGACTCCCAAACTTTGAAGCTTCCCTGCACAAAGAAGACTCTGGCCAGTCTAATAGGATCAACGAGAGAGGTGGTGTCCAGAAACTTCTCGGAACTTGAAAGAGACGGGATCATTTCCATGCCTGATAGAAACACAGTGGAGATAAGGAATCTCAAGCACCTGGAAAATTTGCTTTTCGACTAACTCTCAAGAAGTTTTTCGAGATACTCTTTTACTCCGTAAAGATCTTCGAAAACATCTTTCGAGAAAGACAAATCTAGATGGGCATTCTCTTCATTTCTAACACCCAGAACTTCCATTCCGGCTCTAACGCCACTTCTTATTCCATTTGGCGAGTCTTCAACAACAACACACTCTTCAGGCTTGACTCCAAGAAGCTCCGCAGCTCTGAGATAGATAATAGGTGAGGGTTTAGATTCATGAACTTCATCACCACCCACAACTACCTCGAAGTAATCGAGTACATTAATCTTTCTCATAAGTTCCTCAATGGCGGCCCTCTCTGTAGATGAAGCTATGGCCAGCTTAACCTTTTCCGACAGGTAAGCGAGAAGGTCGATCAACCCGGGATTTGGTTCTAGAGTCTCCCTTGCAAGCTTCATGTACCTTTCCATGTATCTTCTGCCAAAGTCCTCAGGTTTCATATCTAGTCCCGCCGTTTCTACAACGACCTTCTGGGTCTCTGTCATCTTCAGACCCATCTGCTTTTCAAACAACTCAACACTTATCTTACCGCCCAGCTCGGTTACCAGTTCCGTACATGCCTTTCTATAGACTTTTTCCGAATCGATAATGACCCCGTCCATATCGAATACTACCGCTCTAATCATCTTTTCTCCCTTATGTTCAACAGATTTCTAATATCTGCAGCTGCCCTACTTATGGTCTCTTTTCTTACGTAGATGACGCTGTTAAATGGGTCCACATCTATCAACGATGACTTGAAAAGAAGACCAATGTGATAGGAGATAGTCGACTTTGCAAGTCCAGTGAACTCAACTAAATCTCTCTGCAGGGCGGGCTCGTTATTCAACTTCTTCAAGATCTTGAAACGGGTTTCATCCGACAAGACTTTCAGAAGACTCCTCAACCTTACCTCTTTAGGTATTCTGCCCGAGAAATCTTCAGTAACTTCTTCAAGACCCATTATAAGGAGGTGGAACGTCGGATAGGTCATTACACCGGAGTTTGTGTGGGGCACAGAGTTCTGAAGTGTTATATACAAGGGTTTGGACTCGTCCAGCGTTATGCCATAATAGTCTAGATAGTTCGAGAATGCATCTCTAATTCTCTGAGGAGAACTGTTCTCCACGTACCCTTTTACAAGCCTCATGTTGAGCTCCCTCAATCCACTGCGCTCATAGTAATTCAGGATTTTCAGCGTGTTGGAAGAGAGGAAATCCATTGCGGTCTTCGGGAAGAAAAGCAACTGGTTTATGAACCATACTGTGTCAGCACTTATTCCGCCGATTGCCTCTATAGCCTGCGAGACTTTCTGGGGGTTCTCATGGATCATACGATTAAGTTCATCGTTTGAAATCTTCAGTCTTCTGTCGGCAAAGACCTGAATGAATCGATCTCTTATCAGCTTTACGCCTTCCTCAGCTATGTTTAGGCTTTCCTCTATTGTTACGAACATTCCGTCCTGCAGCTTCTGCCTAATTGGAAAGAGTATGGGAGCCATCACACCTAATTCATTCATGAAGGTAATATACATCCTTGTTGACCATTCTGTGTCTCTCAACAAATCCCCTCTGAATTCCATCAGCTGCGTTGATGGCTCATAATCAACTCCGAGTGTCTTAAGCACCTTCTCAACCGGACCAGTGTTGAGCGAGAATTGAATGGCCATCGTCAGATCGTATATCTCGAAGTATCCTGTAATCAATTCCATTACTCTTCACCCTCTTCGTACAGCGTTTCCAATCTCTTAAGTATCTTCTCGAGACGCTCTTTATTAAGTGAAAAGTACACCCTTCTGTGATCCTTACGACTCGTGACAAGAGCCAGCTCACCCAATGTAGAAAGGTGGTATGAAATGGTCGCCTTCGACAAACCCACAATTCTCGCAAGCTCATCTACGTATTTCGGCTCGTCGGATATCGCCTTAAGAATCTGCATCTTTGTCTGATCGGAAAGATTTCTAAGAAATAATCTGAGAGTGTTGTCGGTTACCACAGGATTCATGATCTCTTCGATCTGTTTCAGGTGCTCACTGAAAACTATAAGTTGGATATCGCAGGCGCTGGCGAACTTGAGGCCCGAATACTTGAGAGTGTTCTGAAATAAAAGGTGAAGAGGCAAATCTTCCCTGGGCCTTATACCATAGAATTTCAAGAAATCCTCCGCAACTTCCTCGTACTCTTCGGCTCTGAATAGTCTTAGCCTTTCAGCGATCTTGTCACGATTCTTCTTTCTGAGCCCTGATTCTTCATAGTGCTTCTTAAGTTCTCTCAGAGCAAAGATGAGAATCTCCTTAGACTGTTTAGGAAACTTGATCAGTTGAGTGATGAACCAAGTCGTGTTCTCAGAAAGGTCTTCAGCCTTGTCAACGGCCTCCGAAACGATGCTCAAGTCACCGTCTAGCGTCTTCTTCACGTCCTCTTGAGAGAGATTTAGATTGTTCAACAAGATGCTGTCAACCACACACCTTGCCTTTTCTTCAAAACTTTTTCCCAGGCTCTCTATGGCCTCTTCAAGAAGAAGCTCGCCTCCGGGCTCCTCTGGAAAATCACAGAAGAATATGACACTGTCCTTTATTTCGGAGAAGACCTCAACAGCCACTCTTATCGACCAGTTATCATTACTTCTAACTCTATCAAGAAATTCGGCAAGTTCTCTTCCAGGTTCGAAATCAAACCCTAGGTCTTGCGAGAGCGCATCGAAGTAACTCTTTCTATCAGCAAACCCACATGCCATTAAAATCTCTACAAGTTCAACGTATCCCGGAATGATTTTCAAGGAATACACCTCTCAAGTTCGACTTGTCTTGAATTATAGCACAGATACAGTTAGAGTAATTTAGAACTGATCTCTCTGTTCTGACTAGACATAGCTCTTAGGCTTTGCAGAACTCGCTCCTACACAAATCTATTCATGCTTATGATCCCTACCATTCAACGATCAGAGAATATAAGGTCCTTAAACGACATATAGTTAGAAATTCATTGTTCGTTAACATTTATGGTTTGACAATTATCAAACCCAATGCTAAGATCAAAATGTAAGAGATGAATCGAACGCAACGAAAAGGAGGAGTCGATATGAAGAGAGAACCAAAGAGAATACGAAAAGACATTCAGAAAGAAATCGACAAGGCAAGATCGGCTTCTGCATTACACGGTAATTTCCTGGCGTTCTGAAGAATTTACCAGTAGAATCGCGACATACAAGCAACCCCCCTTTTCCCCCACGGAAAGAAAGATGACTTCGGGTCTCAGCAGAGGCCCTTTTTTCATTCCTTTCAAAGTAAGGGGAAGGACCTTTGTTCTATGAAAAGCAAAAAGACCTTGGTCGCTGATAAAACCACGTTGTCTTCGTCAGCGCTCAACGGGTCTTCGTTCTTAAGCGCACAACGGTTCTTAGCCCGCGAAGCGGAACCGACCTTTGCGAAGCAAAGCCTGGCCGCACGAAGTGCGACTGGCTTTGAATTTCTCGTCTTCTCGTGAGCGGAGCAAACGTCTCGACAATGCTCTTTCTCGATTGATCTTTTCTGTGGACTGGTTCGCGGTGTTCTCGGACGGTTGACCCGTAACGGTCAACGACGATCCTTTCTCGCACTCTCAAAGCAAAACTCCCGACAATGATTTTTCTCGGTTGGTCTCACAGACATGCGCCAAACGCCAGGAGTTTCAACAAAAAAAGAGAGCCCGAAAGCTCTCTCAGGATTTTCCAGCACTTTCTCAGAAAGTTATGAATGATCTCGTCTTGAGAATCTCAACTCTCACTTTCTCTATCTGCTCTGTAACTTCCTTCATCGACTTCATCTGATTTTCTGACACCTATCATCCCTCCCCGGTTCGATACATCTCTTACAGTACTATTATGACAGATAGTTAGATGAATGTCAAACATATTCATACAAATTCCGCAGTTATCTAACTATAGAGTGAGCTAGCTCGACCGGTTTGTCAGCTGATAATTATCGACATCTTCTTCAGAAATTCTATGCTCTGCTAATCTTTTCCCACATTGAGCATCTGTTATGGCCAGTAAATCACTTTGAGGACCTATTCACTCTTAGTCTTTCTCGTTCTTCATTGTGCAGCGAAACACCGATGCTGGTATCCGTTAAAGGGATTCCTCCGCTCAATGGCAGGACAAATCATCAGCATTTCCTTGGTGTTACCCTTCTGACAAGCGAGAATACGATATGATAGTCTCATGGAGAGTCTGAATTGGTAGTGAAAAAGGACGGTGATTGAGACTCATGTTCTTCCTAACTAAGGAGTTCACATTTGATGCGGCTCACAATCTGACCAGTTATCACGGAAAGTGTGAGAAGCTTCACGGCCACACCTATAAGCTTCAGATAACAGTTGCCGGAGAGAAGAATCAAGAAGATATGGTCATCGATTTTCTGCGGCTCAAAGACATAGTCAAGTCAGAAGTGTTGAGCTTGCTCGATCACGCATACATAAATGATGTTATACCTCAGCCGACCGCAGAGAACATAGCCGAGTGGATATTCAAACGCCTGGCTTCCAGGGTTGGAGGTAGCGATTATGAGCTTTACGAAGTGGCGGTGTGGGAAACACCGACTAGTTTTGTTCGTTACAGGGAGAGAGATGTTTGGTAGGAGTTCCTTTTGGGCGATTCGTTCCAACGAACTCGGTGATTCACAAATTGTCACCGATAGCAAAGACCATAGCCTTTGTTTCGCTTTCAATAGGCTCGCTGTTTCTGAGCGGGATTGCAGATTTCACAGTCTTCCTATCACTCTGGATTGTTCTCTCCGCACTTTCAGCAGTTCCTTTCAGGGAGTTCGTGAAGACGCTACGGGGGATAAGGTTGCTAATCCTGTTGATCGTAGTCTTTCAGATCCTTTTTACTCACGGAAGAGTCTTGCTGGACTTAAAGGTTTTGAGGATCACAGAAGAGGGTTTGATAAACGCTGCGGTGCTTTCGGCCAGAATGATTCTTGCGGTGCTTTTCAGTATAATGCTTTCACTTACAACAACACCCCTGGAGATCTCTTCTTCTGTGGAAGAGATTATTGGAAAACTCCCCGGGGGTAAGAAGCGGTCTTCTGAAATTGGAATGGCGCTTTCTCTAACTCTCACTTTCATCCCCCTTATCTCCCTTCAGACAAACCGAATAATCTTGGCACAGAAGGCGCGGGGAATAGAGTTCGACAAAGGGAGCATATTCTCAAGAGTGAAAAACTCAATCTCCGTAGTGATCCCGGTAATTGCAACCTCGCTGAAGAAGGCTCAGGACACTGCTGCCGCCCTTCAAATTAGAGGATACAGACCTGGACACAAGTTAACTTGCCTCAAAGAAAAAAGCTGGTCTTTGAGTGACTCGATTCTCTTAGTAGTAACGATGCTTTCGATTCTGACCGCCATCATACTGTGAAGCCGAAAAGTTCGGCCAGACGAGAAGGATTTATCCTTGCCATAGCTCTTACCGCAGAGATTCTTAGGCGGCTTTCAATGGAAGTATTTAGAGCGATTTCTTCAAGATAAGGAAGAGGTCCTTCCAGTTTTAGAAGTCCCGTTACGGAAGAAGCGAGTACTCTTGTCTGAAGGTCCTCTTTTCTGTTAGAAAGAATTCTAGTAATATGATCTTCGATATCGATAGTCTTAAGTTTCTTCACGGCCCTTAGCGATGCCTTTTTTAGCCGGGATGATGTTGATCTAAGAGATTCATCGATAACATCTGCAATAGAATGATCCATAAGACTTGCCAGCGCCTCCATACATACGGCTCTCACTCTGTCAGAAGGATCTTCTAATCCAGTGTGTAAAATCTCTGCTGCAGACGGTTCTAAGAGACCTTTAATATACTGTGCGCCTGCGAATCTCATCTCTTCGTCCTCAGAATCCATGAATCTCTCTGCTGACTGAAGCATCGAAACATCGTATCCTTTGATCTTCCTGTGAGTTTTCATTGCGGAGATTGCAACTGTTCTATCATCGGAATCAATCAATTTCTTGAGAGTGGGAAGTGCGATATCATCAGGAAAGGACTCGAAAGTCTCAACAATTATCTGTTTGACTTTTGAGGATCGGAAATCCTTCAAGAGAACTAGAAGCTCTTCAGCGGCGCCTGAGTTTCTCTGGCCCAATCTCGAAAGAAGCGCCACCTTCTGGAACTTGCCCGAAAGAGATGAAAGCTCTTCTTCTTCAAGCCTGAGCTGCCCTTTGCAGGCCGCCAGGATACTCCGAATATCGTTACTCGGGTCTTCGTCAAACTCCTTCAGGAGTTCGTTCTCCCCGGCTTCAGCCAGAGCGACAACAAAAGTCTTCCTAACCTTTTTGGAGGGGTCGGCGGCGATTCGCCTCGCAAGATCCTCGTCTTCATAGCCAAATTCCACGAGTTCTTTCGCTGTTGTGCTTCTGACAAGATCTGACGGATCATCCAATGCTTTGAGAATAGAATCTCGGTTCTCACTCAATTTTGCCATAGTGACCACTGCATTCTTTCTGACCTCGGGAGAAGGGTCTTCGAGAAAGCTTTCAATATTCTCTATTCTCATCTCTCTATCAGCAGCAGACTTCACAGCTCTTGCCCTCACGTATGCCGAAGGTGAATCCAGCATCTCTTTTACATCCATTTCCGTTCTGGAGAGAATCTCCTCTTCTATAGCCTGAAGCATCTTCCTGATATCCTTTGGATTCATCCTATCCACCTTTTGTCCCTATCAAGATTTCTCTCTTATCGATTATGAATCTGACTGTCCCTTCTTCTTCAAAGAAGCCTGCAGACTCTCTAAACTCGGTCACGGTATTATATGAATTTCCAGACCTTCTCATTATCCTGTTTCCAGACACGTAGTATCTTATCCTTTTGTATTGACCATCAACAATTGCATCGAAGCTTATAAAGGAAACCCCCCATAAGAAGTTTCCCGTGGAACGATTAAGGTCCCTTTCGACGATGTCGAAGGTTCTCCACAAAGACATGTTCGTTTTCGTTTCCTGAACTATGCTGGAAGACATAGCCAGCCACATGTTAACAATTTTGAAGATCGAAATCAGCAATAGAGCAGATACTGCCAGAGAGACTACCATCTCAATCAGCGATATTCCCTTCCTCATACTCAATCAACTCGAGCAGGCTCTCCAATCTCTCAAGAACTCTATCTCTACCAAGTACGGAGATCGTCTCAAAGAGTCCCGGAGTCACAAGCCTACCAGTTACCCCCCCTCTTAGAGTTTGAAAAGTATTCTTCTTGGATGTTATCTTCTCATCCGCAAGTTCCCTAACAGTCTTCTCAACACCTTCAACGGACCAGTCGGGTGCGTCTTCAAACCGCCTGATAGCAGCAGAAACAAGATCTTTGCTCCAGTCATTTTTAAGATACTTGACAACGTAGTCTTCCTGGTAATCCACCTCTTCGCAAAAGAAAGGCGCCGAGAAATCGAACAGCTGCTGTAGAGTATTGATCTTCTCGCGGCACATCGTTAGGACTTCTCTCGAGTAAAACTGATCGGCTTCCATGTTCGCGTAATAGTCAAACTTTCCAGTGAACTTCAGCCACAATCCAAACTGCACAGCCAGTTCGTCGGGATCAAATAACCTCAAGTGCTTTCCGTTAATCCACTCAAGCTTCTCGTAATCGAAAACGACTCCTTTGTTGGATATATCTGATGGAACGAAGTCCCTGACCTTTTCGTGATAATCAAAGATCTCCTGATCAACCGTCCATCCAAGAAGGGCAAGGTAGTTCATCAGTCCCACACTCAAGTACCCTTCTCTTCTGAAATGATCCACACTAGTATGACCATGCCTCTTCGAAAGAGGAGCCCGGTCACTACCAAGAATCAGAGGAATATGCATGAATGTTGGTGGTTCCCATTCCAGGGCTCTATAGATCATGAGCTGCCTCGGAGTATTTGTGAGATGATCTTCTCCTCTGAAAACATGAGTAATCTCCATCATATGATCATCTACAACTACAGCGAAATTGTAGGTCGGGAATCCATTCGATTTGATTATTATGAAATCTGAGAAATTCTCGTTTTCGAAACTCATCTCTCCTTTAGACAGATCGGAAAAGCTGGTCGTACCGTCCGGTATCTTGAACTTCACTGTATATATCTCATCATCAGATAGCTCAGGAATCTCCTCTGAAATCCGTAAAACCTCTTCCTGATTTGACTTGGAGTAGACTGCAAAATATGCCAGACCTCTTTCGACGAGCTCTTGAGCAAACTTATCGTAGAAACCGAGAGCGACACGCTCGCTCTGTCTATAAGGGCCATAATCCCCGCCTACATCCGGCCCTTCCGACCAATCAAGTCCACACCATTTCATGGAGGAAAGGATCTGATCCTCAAATCTCTTCTCAGAACGCTCGATATCCGTATCTTCTATTCTCAGCACAAAACCTCCATGTTGGTTTTTCGCAAAGAGCCAGTTGAACAGCGCCGTCCTAACACCACCAACATGAAGATTGCCGGTAGGACTGGGCGCAAATCTACACCTTACCATTTTCAGCCTCCTCAAGGTACGTCTCAAGATCTTCTATATTACTTGCCAGCTTCATTTCTACAGTCTTTCTCTCGTCAAGATACTTGCCGTCAATTAACACAGATCTGATTCTGTCTGTCCAGCCGCCGGTACCCTCCATTAGGATTACTGAACGGCCATATGAGTACGAGGAAACTACTTCCAGCAGAGTTCCTGCCTGACCTCCAATAGAGATTACTACATCGGCGGATTTTGTAAGTATCAGGGATCTCATAGCAAAATCCATCCCGGTTCTTATCCTGATCTCATTGTGCTTGTTGCCCTCGTCTCCGATAGGAAGTACTCCAACTACCCGACCTCCCTCTTCCGACATAGATCTTGAAACAAGTTCCATTACTCCGTCTCTACCACCTGTCATTGCAACGTGACCACGCCTTGCAAGAGTTCTTCCAACTTCTTCACAGACTACGTGAAGCTCCTTCACGGGACTTCTGTCCGTGGGGCCCGAATAACCAATTACAGCGACATGCAGCATCAATCATCACTTCCCAGATACTTCTCGACAACCTGGCTGTCTCCAAGGACCTCTTCCGGGTCTCCAGAAGAGATGACTTCTCCCTTATACAAGACATATAGTCTGTCAACAACTTTTGCTATAGAAGAGACATCGTGGTCCGTAACTATAACACCTATTCCCCTGCTCTTAAGCTTCCTGATCATCTTCTGAATATCCTTAACAGTCATAGGATCTATTCCAACGAAAGGCTCATCGAGAAGTATGAAAGAAGGAGACAGGGTCATCGTCCTGGCAAATTCCAGTCTTCTCTTCTCCCCACCTGATATCAACGAAGCAACCTGATCTTTCAACGAAAGGATTCCGAACTCATCCAGTATCTCACTCGCCCTCTCATAGTGACTTTCTTCTTGACCGGTGAGTCTCATGACCATCATCAGGTTTTCAATCACCTTGAGTCCCCTGAAAATCGATGTCTCCTGCGGAAGGTAAGCTATTCCTCTCTTGGCTCTTTCGTGGATTGGAAGATGAGTTATATTCTCGCCATTGAGAAAGATACTCCCGGTGTTCGGAATAACTATTCCGAGAATAGACTTAAAGGCGGTGGTCTTGCCTGCACCGTTGGGTCCAAGCAGTCCCACCACCTCAAGCGATGATGCCTCTATTGATACATCCTTCAGTACTCTTCTTCTTCCATAGCGCTTGTCAAGATGTTCGCATTTCAGATAAGAAGGATCACTCAATTCTGAAACCCTTTCATATACTCGATTATCGCGTCAGTAATATTGTAAGCAGATGAACCATATACAACTATTTCGTCGGATATTACCATGTCTATACCAATAAACGTTGCGTAATCTCTGATTCTCTTGTTAACCTGTTCCATTATTACCTGAAGCTTCGCGTTATAGGTCGTTTCCAGTGTCTGTTCGTACTGGCTCTTCTTGGTAAGAATCTCCTGTTGCTTCTGGAGAAGCGCTTCTTGACTAGCTCCAGAGTTCGCCAAGTCCTGATACTCTCTACTCAAGCTATCCAACTGGCCCTGATAAAACTGAGTGTCTTTCTGATAGTCGGTATTCAATGTAACCCAGTCTCTCGTTGACTCAAGGACTTTCTGCATATCTGCAAACGCGATTTTTGCAGGATTGGAAGGCCCCGCACTGCTCTCAGAGACAACAATCGCCCCGACCGCCACAACCATTATTACGATAAGAATAAATTTCATGGATCTCTTCACAAGAACACCTCCTAAAATACTCTCTTTGAATCCAATAGAATCGTTACCGGCCCACTGTTAACAAGCTCTACATCCATGTGAGCCTGGAAGATCCCTGTTTCAACTTTCACAGTCTTAGACGCCATCTGGAGAAAATCGTTGAAAAGCGCTCTGGCAGCTTCCGGTTCTGCAGCTTCGGTGAAAGAAGGCCTTCTTCCCTTTCTGACGTCGCCCATTATTGTGAATTGTGAAATGGCAAGAAGCGCTCCCGAGACATCTATTAGCGAAAGATTCATCTTCTCATTTTCGTCTTCAAACACACGAAGATTGAGTGTTTTATCAACCAGCCATTCCACGTCACTCCCGTCATCGTCTCGACCGATCCCAACAAGAACAAGAAGGCCCTTATCTATCTCTCCAGTTATTCTCCCACTTACGGTTACCTTGGCCTTGCTAACTCTTTGAACTACGGCCCTCACGCAACCCCTCCAAATCTCTTCACGTTTTGAACACCCTTCATACCCCTGAGGTTCTCCATCACCAAAGTCAGATGGGCAACATCCTTTACAAGGATATTCGCAATCAGTGTATCATATCCCCACTTTCCTGCTTCAACGGAGTACTTCATTACTTTTGCATTCTTGTTTTCCAGTCTCTCAAGAAACTTATTTATAAGAGTTCTATCCGTGCTGTCAAACTCCACAACAATCCAGGCACTGAATCTTCCTCCCGTTACAAGGTTCCAGTGGGCGTCCACGAGCTTATCCTCACTTATGTCTTTCAGATTTCGGCAGTTGCGGTTGTGAATTGATATACCCCTGCTGCTCATCACCGCGATTATGTCGTCGCCCGGAAGAGGAGTACAACATTTGGCAAAGTAGACGGCGATTCCAGTCTCGCCGCCAACAACGACTTCGTTCCCCTTCGCCTGTTTCTGTTTGATCAATTCGGTCTCTTCGGGAAGAACATCTATCTCTTCTTCCTTCGGCGCAAGAAGACTGAGTACCTCTCCCATCGTTATCGACCCGTCACCAAGCTTGCTAAAGAGATCGCTTTCATTGTGCGCCCCCAGTCGGCTCATCAGGGACTTTATCTGCTCTCCCTCTATCAAGTCATCCATCGATACGGAGAGCCGTCTGCTGATCTTTCTGAATATCTCCTTACCTCTTTCAACGAGTTTCGCCGAATACTCATTTTTGAAGTATCTCTTTATCTTTGCCTTTGTAGAATTTGCCCTGACATACTTCAACCAGTCAAGACTCGGACCTTCACTTGCCTTGTTTACGACAACCTCAACTCTGTCTCCGAGCTTTAGTTCATAATTGACAGGAACTAGCCGGTCATTAACCTTCGCACCCGCGTAATGATGGCCCACTTCCGTGTGAATTGCGTAGGCAAAATCGATCGGTGTGGCTCCTTTTGGAAGATGAACAACCTCGCCTTTCGGCGTGAAGACAAACACCTCTTCGACCTCAAGTTCGCGAGAAATCGACTCCATGTCCTTGAAACTCTCGATGAAATCCTTTTGCCAATCGACGAGCTGTGTAAACCAGGTTCTATCCCTTACATCAATTCCCTCTTTGTAGACCCAGTGAGAGGCCACTCCATATTCGGCTTCCTTGTGCATTCTCTCGCTTCTTATCTGAATCTCAAGAGGCTCTCCTCTGTGGGTAATCAGGGTTGTGTGAAGCGACTTATAACCGTTCGACTTCGGTGCGGCAATGTAGTCTTTGAACCTACCAGGCATCGGAGGCCATAGAGAGTGAGCTGCGCCCAAAATCTTATAGCAATTCACTTCGTCACCCGTAATTATCCTCAGGGCAATAAGATCGAACACCTCGTCGAAGGATCTGTTCTTCTTTATCATCTTCTGCCATATGCTATAAAGGTGTTTCACTCTGCCTTCTATCAAAGCAGGTATCCTGTTCTTTCTCAGTTCTCTGAGCACTATCTCCTTATACTCATCCATTATGTCCTGACGCTCTTTAAGCTTCTTGTTGACCTTGAACTTCAGTTCCTTGAATTCCTCAGGATACTCGAACTTAAAGGCAAGATCTTCAAGCTCTGCCTGTATTCTGTGCATACCTATTCTGTGAGCTATTGGAGCATAGATTTGGATCGTCTCTTTGGCCTTGTCGCGCTTCTTCTCTGGATCCTTGAGGAAGTCAAGAGTTCGCATGTTGTGAAGCCTGTCTGCAAGTTTGACGATTATGATCCTCGGGTCCTCTGATAAAGCGAGAAGCATTTTGCGTAGAGTCTCGACCTTCATTCTCGACTTCACTATCTTCGACTCAAGCTTTTCGTTGAGCTTCAAATTGCTTATCTTCGTCACACCATCGACGATCAGAGCAACCGTATCACCGTACTTCTCAGCTATCTCGGAAAGCGGCACATCGCAATCTTCAACTATGTCGTGAAGTATCCCAGCGACTATAGTATCATTGTCGGCCGAGAACTGGGCAAGAATCTTCGCGACTTCTACCGGGTGACTTATGAACGGCTCACCCGAGTCTCTCATTTGCTCCTGATGATGAAAGCGTGCAAACTCGTAGGCGTCGAAAATCCGCTCCTTGTCTCTCCTTTTGAGGCGATATTGAAGAATACTTTCGAGGTCGCTCAGAAGAATCTGAGCATCAATTTCTGTTCTGGCCACTCTCTCACCTTCTATTTGTTTATTTTAGCATGAAGCAAGTTCTGAATGCAGTGAGAAGTCTGCATGCCACTTAGATAATCGAGTCTAAGCGTGATTTCACTGATGAGCAAATTCTGGCCCAAGCTCCTCTTCAGAGAGTAGAATGGAATCGATAGTGCAAAAACACGGAGGTGAACAGTGAAAGGACACTTCTTAAAAGGAATTATGATTCTATCCGTTTTCATTCTGCTTGCAGTATCATCGCATGCAGCCCTTTCCGACTCAGAGTACACTGTCTCAGAGACCGCCGTCCACTTCTACAGTGAAGGGCTGAGAATAAACGGAGTTCTTACCGTACCGGAGTTCCAAGAAGGCTATGTACCAATTGTGCTGCTCCTCCATGGATTTCTTGGCCATATGAACGATCTAATCGTGTATGATTCGGAAGAATCGCTATTTGAGATCACCGCAACGGCCTTCGCCGAAAAGGGTATTGCCACTTTGAGATTCGATTTCAGAGGCTCGGGAATCAGTGAAGGAGAGTGGAAGGACACTACTTTCAACAAGCAGATCCTTGATGCTGTCTCCTCCATTGACTTCATTACATCTCTAGATAGCGTTGACAGTAGAAGAATAGGCGTGGTCGGCCTCAGTCAAGGCGGTCTGGTCGCTGCTTGCCTTGCCGGTCGAGATTCAAGAGTAAGAAGTGTCGCTCTCTGGTCTGCGGTTGCAATACCTATACACACGTACTCAGCTCTTCTCGGTGTAGATTCTGTTGAGAGGGCAATGATAGCCTCTCCATTCGAGGAGATAGAAGCGAACATCTCCTGGGGAGGTGTTACCGTACTGAGAAGGGAGTTTTTTGATGAGCTTTTTTCAGTCAATCCTGTGGCCGAGATAGTCTCTTATGAAGGCCCTCTTCTTGTCGTATCAGGGCTTAAGGACGATATTGTATTCCCTCAGCCGGAAGCTTCAAGGCTCTTTACCAGATACCATAAGGGAGTCGACAGGCTCCTTGAACAGGATTCGGGCCACATATTCGATCTTTTTGATAGGCGAGATAAAGTAATGGAAATCATTGAAGCCTCTCTCGAATGGTTTCTAATAACTCTTTAGCGATTCGGAGGTGCAGCATGAAGCTGAGAGGAAAGAGAGTCGTAGTTCTCGTAGAAGACGGATTTGAAGATCTCGAGTTCTGGGTACCCGTAATGCGACTTCAAGAGGAGGGCGCAGAAGTTACTGTCGCTGGAAAAGAGAAGAACAGGCTGTACAAGGGCAAGGGTGGGCTTACTGCAATATCAGATGCGGACTTCAAATCGATAGATGTTTCAGAAGTAGATGGGATTCTAGTACCCGGCGGGTGGGCACCCGACAAGCTCAGACGATTTGAAGATGTTAAAGACCTCATAAGGACTGCAAACGAGCAGAAAAAGATTATTGCTATGATTTGTCACGCAGGACTTGTCGGCATTTCAGCCGGAATCGTAGAAGGTTCAAAATCTGTCGGCAGCGACGGCATAAAGGATGACCTGTTGAATGCAGGCGCAATCTGGTTGGATGAACCAGCTTTCAGTGACGGCAACCTAGTTTGGGGGCGTGTAGTGAAGGACATTCCAGACTTCTGCAGAGAACTTGTCAAAGCAATGGAAGGCAAAATCCGCTGATACTCAATCTCAGCAAGCGAGTTACTTCAGTACAGCCAGATTCGATCCTCAACAATTATATAATTTCCGAGGAGAAAAGAATCTAATAATTCTCTTCAACTTTCTTCTTCAGAACTCTTAATAGGGTACAAATCCCAGAATCAATTCAGATTCGTTGAAAACCGACAGAATTTATTGTATTATAATAATACCTCCCCCCAGGGAGGGGCGTTGTAAGAAGATTTGAGTTTTGCTCTTTACGAGCATTATGAAGAAGAGTTTGCAGCTAGTTCATGGAAATAGGCCGATTTTCGAATTTCTCAGTGTAAGGAGAGTTTGGTCATAGAAGGAACTGGAAAAGTGCGCGGTCTCAACTAGATGCCGAAAGTGCTTAGCGAGAACCAGAAGGAGAACCGAGAATTAAGGGGAGGAATAGATTTGAAAGAAGAGTATATCGTTGAAGGCATGACCTGCGCAGCCTGTGCAAAAGCGGTTGAAAGAGCTGCCTTGAAAATCGCAGGGGTGAAGAGTGCGACCGTCAATCTTTCAACGGAAAGACTTTCTATCGAAGCTGCAAACAAAATAGATAGAGAAATGCTGTTTGAAACAGTGGAAAACTCTGGCTACTCGCTCAAAGAAGTGAAGTCCGGAAGAAAGGCCGTAATGGAAATTGATGGCATGACCTGCGCAGTATGTTCCGTAGCTGTTGAGAAAGCGATCAGTAGACTAGAAGGTATCAAGAGCGTCAGCGTGAATCTATCCTCAGATACCGTTTCCTTTGAGTATGATCCCGACGTTCTTAGAATCGGTCAAGTTAAGGCGGCCGTCGAAAAGGCAGGCTATAAGGCTGGAGGCCTCATAACGGAAAACCTTGCAGCAAGCCGCTTAAGAAAAGAGGCGGCGACGCTCTCTTACAAGAGGAAGCTGGTATTCTCCGCAATCTTTGCTCTGCCCTTGTTGATAGTTGCCATGGGCCATATGGTAGGGCTCAGATTGCCCATAATCATAGATCCTCATATAAATCCGTTGAACTTCGCTATGATTCAGCTGTTCTTAACAGTCCCGATAGTAATTGCCGGAAAGGATTTTTATCTTAAGGGAATACCGAATCTCTTCAGAGGCAATCCAAATATGGATAGTCTTGTTGGTCTCGGAACAGGCGCAGCGTTTGCGTACGGTATCTTTGCAACGGCTCAAATCGCTCTTGGTAACCACGTTTACGTAGCAGATCTCTATTTTGAATCGGCAGGAGTGATTATTGCTTTGATCTCGCTTGGTAAATATCTAGAGAACCTTTCGAGAGGCAGAACTTCCGATGCAATAATGAAGTTAATGAGTCTATCTCCGGAAACGGCTTATGTGAAGAGGGGCGACGGCTTCGAAGAAATTGCGATCGAGGAAACCGAGGTTGGAGATACTCTCCTTGTCAAGCCCGGAATGAGAATTCCGGTAGACGGGGAAATCTTGGAAGGAACGAGCTCCATCGATCAATCGGTAATAACCGGGGAATCTATCCCCGTTGACGTTCAGAAGGGTGCTAAGGTGATCGGCGGCACAACAAACATCAGCGGAATATTTGAGATGAAGGCTACTGTAGTAGGGAGCGATACAGTTTTATCGAGAATAATAAAGCTCGTTGAAGATGCTCAGTCTTCTAAGGCTCCGATAGCAAGGATGGCAGATATCGTGAGCGGCTACTTCGTGCCCTTTGTACTTATTGTTGCTGCAGTCACCTTTGTTACATGGATACTCCTAGGCTACGGATTCGCATTCTCCATATCAATGATGATCGCAGTCCTTGTGATTGCCTGTCCTTGCGCCCTGGGACTCGCTACTCCTACAGCAATCATGGTCGGCACAGGAAAGGGAGCAGAGTTGGGGATTCTCTTTAGAAACGGAGAAGCACTGGAAGTAACCCATAAGGTTGATGCTATCGTATTCGACAAGACAGGAACCATAACGCGAGGAAGACCTGAGCTTGTAGACATTCACACAATGGGATCTCTAGATCGCGATCAGGTATTACAACTGTCTGCAAGCGTCGCCAGAAGAAGCTCTCATCCTCTAGACTCGGCTATTTCGATTGCTTATCACGGCACATTGCTGCAAGTCTCTTCATTCGAGGCATACCCTGGAAAGGGAATCATCGCAGTAGTTAACGGGACAGAGGTACGAATCGGGAATCACCATTTTGTTGGTCTATCTGCGGAAGAGATGGAGTTAGTGGACAAGGTTTCCAGCAAGGGAATGACCCCCGTTTCTGTCTCCGTAGACGGCAAACCGGCGGCGGTGTTTGGAATTGCAGACGTTGTGAAAGAGAATTCTTTGGAAGCCGTATCAACGCTGAAAGAAATGGGAATAGATACCTATATTATGACAGGAGACAATACCAGGACCGCGAAAGCAATCGCAGAACAGGTAGGAATCGAGAATGTCCTTGCCGAAGTAATGCCCGAAGACAAGGCGAGAAAGGTTGCTGATCTTAAGAAAGAAGGCAAGACCGTCATGATGGTTGGCGACGGGATAAACGATTCCCCGGCACTGGCGGAGGCCGATATAAGCATTGCCGTCGGATCGGGAACCGACATCGCTATCGAGTCTTCAGACGTCGTTCTTATCAGCGACAATCTTAATAATGTTCCGAAGGCAATAAAGCTATCCAGAGCAACCATCAGAAACATCAAAGAGAATCTCTTTTGGGCCTTTTTCTATAACGTTGTTGGAATACCAGTGGCAGCCGGTCTCCTTTACAAAGTGGCCGGAATAAAGCTTAACCCTATGATAGCCGGTGCAGCCATGGCCTTTTCCAGTGTTAGTGTAGTCGCAAACGCACTGAGGTTGAAGAGAGTACGAATCTAGAAGGAGGAATACTATGAAGCTTGAAATTGGAGGAATGAGCTGTAATCACTGCAAAATGCGAGTGGAAAGAGCGTTGAAGTCTGTGGAAGGCGTGGAGGACGCAGTGGTAGACATTGATGAAGGAATCGCAGAAATCTTCACAACCAAGAATATTGAAGAGAACCGCTTGAGAGAGATTATTGAAGATGCAGGTTATTCATTTAAAGGAATCAGAGAGTAATTATGAATACACATTCTCATCACAAACACGACGGGGCTCTAAAGATTCTTAAGACGGCCAGAGGTCAGATAGACGGCATAATCAAGATGATAGAAGAAGAGAGATACTGCATAGATATTTCCACTCAGCTTCTCGCTGTCATCTCGCTCCTCAAGAAGGCAAACACAACAGTTGTAAACAAGCATATCGAAACCTGCATAAGAGAAGCAGTGGTTTCCGGCGATATTGAGGAGAAGATAGCGGAGCTGGAAACACTCATGAAATATATAGAGAAGAGCCTCTAGTCTCCAGCTGGAGGTTCGTTCTTCATGTCCTGAGAATCTCTGGACAGTTCTTGAAGATCCTCGATAACCTCCTGAAGCTCATTGTCTTCTACTTGCCATAAGTCTTCAATTCTCTGCTTCAGAAAAGAATTTCTCTCTTCGACAGCCATCAGGTAATAGCTTAGAAGTCTTCTCCTGTGCGAACTCATCGCTGCTATCTTTCTCAGAGAATCCACCTTTATCTCTCTTTCCGCATCTATGAGATCTCCTATCGTTAGGACGATGTCATCTAGTTTCCACTGAACGTCGTCCGATAGGACGGCCAGAGTCTTCCTGATCTTCTCAAGTGCTTCCACCCGTTTTACCATCCGGTTCCCCCAAACGTCCCTTGCGGTCTTCTGCTTCTGGATGTCTGATTATAAGACTTAGCACTGCACCCAAAACACTCAGAACCGCTGAGACCAAGTAACTTATCCCGTATCCACCCGTAAGGTCGCGCGCGATCCCACCTAGCAAAGGGCCGATGACTCCGCCTACACCCCAGGCCGTTATCATTACCCCGTAATTCAGTCCGAGATTCTTCACACCGTAGAAATCGGCAGTTACAACCGGAAAGATTGCGAGCATTCCGCCAAAAGTGAATCCCACAACGCTCTTCCCTATCAACAGAGCAACAGGGGTGGTGAATGAACTGAACAGGAAGTATATGAGAGCCTGAATGGCAAACATAGTGAATAGGGTGGCCGTTCTTCCAATATAATCGGATATCGTGCCCCACGTTACCCGGCCAATGAAATTGAAAATCGCATAAACAACCACCAGCATAAATCCATTGCTAATTGATGCCTGCTCTAACCCTATCTTCGACATCTGACCGATAATGAGCAGTCCTGCAAACGTACCAAAGAAGAACATGGTCCACAAAATATAGAACTGCGGTGTCTTCATCATTTCGGACAATGAGTAATCCTTTGTCGCCAGCCTATGGGTTCTTCTAGGCTTCTTCTTAAGTTTTACCTTTTCCACACCATCGGAAGGGTTGGAGATTAGGAAGGTGAGGGAAAAGACAATCAGAAAGAAGAGAACACCAAGAATCACCAAAGCCGTCGGCAGTCCAAACATAGCAATGAGGCTCGAAGTCAGCGGCGCTATATACACAGGTGCCAATCCAAAACCGCTAACAACAATACCAGATATCAGCCCTCTGTGATCGGGATGAAACCACTTGACTGCAGCCGGTGTTGGCGATGAATAGCCAAATCCCATCGCAAGCCCGAACACGAACCCGAAAAAGAAGGTTAACCCGGCTACGGTAAGATTCATCCCCGAGAAGATAAAACCCATCCCCGCAAGAAGTGAGGATACGAAAAGAACTGGCTTTGGACCGAATCTATCCTGCAGCTTTCCTCCCGGAATCATGGTTAAAGCAAAGACCGCTGAAGCAAGCATATAAGGAATCTGAGTCTGCGTTGCTGTCCAGTTGAAGTCGTCTATCAAGGCCGCTGAGATAATTCCCCACGAATAAAGGACCCCGAGAGTCAAATTGACCCCCAAACCACTAAAGACTACGAGCCAGGCTTTCCTGTTGTTTTCCACAGATTTGTCCTCCTAATAAATGACGCTAATTGCCGGGCTGATCTGTTTAGTCGGTTCGTAGTGCCGAAAATCACTTAGATGTACTATCCTTAGCGAGAAAAAGCGATCCGTGAGATTGCAATCACTTCTTCTTGGCTTTCAGAAGGCCGGCGTAAGAACTTGTGAAGCCATGCTGGAAGTGCATCAGTTGCCACTTGCGATCTGCTTTCACAACAAGTGCCGAACCGAATACCTCTACTCTCCTGAATGCAGCTTTTCTTGCGATTTTCATACCTCGTTTCCATGAAACAAAACAGAACGAGGTTCTTTCAACTGTAACTTCCCAAGATATCGGCTCAAAGAGAACCCCAAACGAATCAAACTCCTTTTCCAGAAGCTCAAGAAACTCACCCTTCCCATTACTTACGAGCCCTTCGGGATTCACATAGGTAATATCAGCACAGCATAGCGATTCGATTGACTCGAGATCGTGATTTCTATAACTGTCAAAGAAGATCTCAACTACTTCCTTAGGCGATATCTTGCCATGCTCCATCAACTCACACCTCACTCTTTGTCACTAGTAAGATTTTATCATCAACCTGCCGATCATCTGTGTACAAGATGAGGCTATTTATGAAAGACAAAACAATATAATCTTCCCGAAGAAGGGAGGTGGATCATGCGGAAAGTTCTCGCTTCGATTATTGCGATTCTCCTTTTCATTTCGTTACTTCCGGGGCTTACGTTGAGGATGGGGATTGAAGGTCTCTCAATACTCGGTCTGTCCTTTGAGATGGATTCTGGTCTTTGCTTTGGACTTGGAGCATACCGCCGATCACGATATTCGGACCGGCAGCCCTTGGCCTTTTTCTTTCACAGGGGGATACAGTTGCTCATCGATAATGCTACGAAAGGATAAAATGGAAGTTTCAGCGCTTATGAGAGGTTGCCTGGGAGCGATCATCTCCGAATCGTTTAGTCTCGCAGCAGTTCTGGGCGTGCTTGTGGAAACGAAAAGAAATATCTCACCTGGACTTAAGGCCGGGGCCCAGCTAGGGTTGAACCTGAACGTGGTTCAATGAATCATTTCTCCAGAAACCAGCTTCGTCCCGATGGGTCAAGTAAGTCTAGTAATCGATTTCTAAATGAATCTATGGTTTCTTAAATCTTAGCGTCTTTAACTCCCCGATCTCCCTGAATCCAAGTCGATTGTAGATTCTACCCGCATCAGGATTGTCGTAGAGCAGACAGGGAGTCTTTCCTTCGGCAAGGAGATCCCCGCAGAGTCTGGATACTACTGCCGATGCCAGGCCTCGCCCTCTATGGTCCTTCCTAGTTGCAACTGCAATGATCATCGCCATATCGCAACTCTCGGAAGTACTGGCAGCCGTAGCCAGGATCTCACTATCTTCTTCTATTATATATCTACGGGTACTTCCATCTCTAAGTGTAGCCATGAAAGACTCTTCTTCCGTAGCATGAAACTCTTCTACTGAGCAAAGAAATTCCAGAAGCTTTGCGGCATCCTTCATCGTTGCTCTTCTCACTTCAAATACAGACTCGACAAGGTTGGGTTCCTTCATGACGGCAAAACGCAGAGCGTCCTCTTCCTCACACATCTCACTAAGATACGGAACCATTTTGTCTATCCCGTATACGCTTCCGGTAAGCATCATTGCCCGAACATCCCTCTTTATGATACCTGCAGCTTCTCGAAAATCCATTCTACTGGAATCGGCTAGAATGAAGAACTTGTAGTAACGAAGGAGGACACCTTTCGGGTCGTCTAGATCTCCATCGAGGAATATCTCCATATGCTCTGAATCGGAACTCGTATTCTCGATATCTCCAATAATGAACATGTTGAACTCCTTGTTTCTGTACAGAAAAGGAAGGAGTCTCTTCCATTCACTTCCTTCGATCTTCTTCAAAGAAACACCCCCCGCATTTACGGATATATAGAAGACTATACCAGCTTGAATTCGATTTCGACTGACAATACCGAGTTCGTGACTTATGTCACGTACTTGACTCTCTGTTTGCTATAGACTCTGAATGAAAGGAGAGATGATTATGTCTAGCAAAAAAGCTGCAACACTAAGAGTTATCGTGGAGGTCCTTTTTCTCGCTCTCTTCGTATTCTTGCTGCGAAACAGGGATTTGCAGAGATGGTTCTTGATATTCGGCGTTGGACTTCTGGGAGCTCTCTTTCTGGGGAGAGTCTATTGTGGATGGATCTGCCCCATGGAGACCCTGTTCAGACCAATAGACTGGTTGTATGCGAAATTGAGGCTGAAGAGGCTAAGAACGCCGGCGATATTCAAGAACGGCGTATTCAGATGGACGATTCTGATACTCTTTGTGGTGCTTATGATTGCGGTTAGGGTTTTCAAAATCAAGATCAATCTCCTTCTTTACATCACAGTGTTTTCGGTATTGGTTACTCTGATATTTGAGGAGGAGTTCTGGCACAGGTACATGTGTCCCTTTGGGACGCTACTAACGTTTTTCTCGAAGAAACCGTTTTTCGGTATGAAGATTGACAAACCTTCATGCGTATCCTGCGGAATCTGCCAGAAGGTCTGCCCCGTTAGCGCCATAGAAAAAGAGAGTGATGGAATGAAGATAGACAATTCAGAGTGCCTCGTTTGCCTCAAGTGCAAGGAAAAGTGTCCTAAACTGTCAATAACATACTCTAGATCCGAGTGATTGAATACCCTTAGTAGTGATGCTTTCTGCAAACACTTATTCATCGTCCCGCACTCTTCGGGACGGTTATTTTCGTTGTCATCATAACCTTTTGTTGCCTGGCTGTTTAATGCTAGAATGATTTTAGACTACTGCAGAGCGAGGCGTTTATGTGACGATTGAAGAAGGTAGCGACAAACTGGCGAAATCCATCCTCGCTCTTCAGGAGCAAATGAAAGAACTGGATTGTATCTACAAGATCTCCAGCGCGCTTCACGGATCCTCGACGGCAAATGAAGCGGTCGGTCTGTTAATTGATCAGCTTCCCAAAGGATTCAGGTTCACCGATCAAGTATCTATAAGAATCGAATTCAACGGGAGTATTTGGAATTCTGGAGACAATTGGTCGAACGAAAGGGCGATCTCTTCCGACATAGTCGTAAATGGAAAGAAGATGGGAGAGGTAAGTGTATCGCTTATCAACGAATCACTCTTCAAAGATGAACCTTTCCTGAAAGAAGAGAGGAAGCTACTCTTATCCGCGACTTCGGTTCTTTCAAATACCCTAGAGAGAATCTCGATTCAGGACGATCTGAAGGACAGCCTAGAAAGGTTGACTTTTGCAATAGACGCCTCGGAAGAAGGTATGTGGGATTGGAATATCGAGACCGGTCACGTTTTCTTCTCAAGAAGATGGAAGGAGATGCTTGGCTATTCTGACAAGGAGATCTCCAGTAGCGTAGAGGAATGGAAGAAGAGAGTTCATCCGGAAGATCTCGCTGAAGTGGAGTCTCTTCTGGAGAAATGCCTTACTGGCAAGACACCCAATTATCAGCTGGAGTATAGGCTTATTGGGAAGGACGGCTCATCTGTCTGGGTTCTCGACAGGGGAAAGGTAGTATCGAGGAACAGTAGCGGCGAACCCTTGAGAATGGTCAGGATCCATAAGGATCTAACACAGCACAGAGCTGCCGAAATGAGACTCCAAAGGCTCAACAAGTTGCTAACACTGATGTTCAGGGCAAATGAGTTCTTAATTCATGCAAAGGAAGAAGCATCTCTTCTCAATGGACTTTGTGATATCGTCGCCAAGATTGGAGATTTCCCGCTTGCCTGGGTAGCTTTTAAGAGGCCCGGAGAAAAGACTCTTGACCCGGTTGCCGTCAGCGGAAAGGCAAAGGACTATCCGTTTGAAGTTGCAATTACCTGGGATGAAAGCGAACTGAGCAGAAGTGCCATAGGAAAAGCTATTAAGACCGGAATGACCGTTATTACCAGAAGCATTGATCGTTCCCCCGATTATCTGCCTTGGAAAGACACTGTTTTGAAGTACGGGCTGAAAGCCTCGGTTGCAATCCCTCTTTTGGTCGATAAGAGGGTAATAGGCAGCCTGGTGATTTACTCGGAGTATGAAGACGCTTTTGATGGCGAGGAAGTTCGACTCTTGGAGGAGCTTGCTGAAGACATCTCATTCGGCATTTCATCAATGAGAATTGAAGCTCAGCTAGAACACCAGAGCGGAGTTCTTTCCTCAATTAGAAGAGTTAATCGTCTGATCGTTACCGAAAATGATATCGATGATCTCATAAAGAAGAGTGCCGAGTTGATGACCGGCTCCAGAGGGTTTGAGAGATGCATGATTCTGTTGACCAATAATGGGGACCTTTCAAGCTGGGCCGCCTCGGGCTTCAGCAGATCTCAACTGCTGGAAATAGAATCCAGTTTAGAATCAGGTCATATTCCTCCCGTGCTGAGAGAGGCAATGGAAAGGGAAGGCGTTATTTCGATCGGAAGTAAGGAATACCACGAGAAGTGCTTGACATTTAGCGACTCCGGTGATCTTGCGGTGTTTGCAAAAGGCTTAAGAGTTGCTGACAACTGCATGGGGGCCATGGCAGTTGTCATTAAGGCAAGTTTCTATCTTTCAAAGGAAGAAAGAGACCTCTTCTCCGAAATAGTCGACGATATCTCTTACGCAATCTACAAGCTCAAGCTTGAGAAGAACGAGAAACTTCTCCAGAGAAGATTCTCTCTGTTCATGGATAGACTTCCCGGAGCAGTATTCATTTCGGACAGCAATTTGAGAATGACATACTTCAACGATTTTGCAAGCAAGATGTTCGGGTTCAAGGACGACTGGATTGGAAGAGATCCGAAGGAAAACTACCCCGGAAAGCTAGGCAGAGATATACTTGACGACGACCTGCGAACTCAGAATGGAGAACAGATAGTGAGGGAAGAAAGGATTATGGCTGCCGACGGTCAGGAGAAGATCCTCTATGTACAGAAATTCCCCATACCTTCCGAAGGCGACAAACCGATGATCGCCGCTATCGCTCTGGACATTACAAGTCGAAGGATTGCCGAAATGGCCCTTAAGAGGCTTGGGAGTGTCATAGATCTCTCGTTCAATGAGATGTATTTGTTCGACCCGGACTCATTGCGTTTCCTTCAAGCGAATAGAGGAGCTACGGAAAACTCGGGTTACACTCTTGATGAACTGCGTAAAATGACCCCTATGGATCTAAAACTCAAGATGGATAGAGGAGTTTTTGAGGAAGTTCTGAACAGACTCAAAACGGACCCGAAGTCCTATGAAGTCTTTGAGACCGAGCATGTCAGAAAAGACGGAACTGCCTATCCCGTGGAAGTGAGACTTCAACTACATGAAGACGAATATGAGCGTGTATTCGTCGCGATTGTTCTAGATATTACCGAAAGAAAGAGATCAGAGGAGTCGGTTCAAAGAAGCCTTGAATCACTAATAAACACACTGTCATCTCTTGTCGAGGCGAGAGATCCATACACTTCCGGCCATCAGAAACGGGTGAGTGAGCTTTCAGTTGCTATTGCCCGAAGACTATATTCAGATAATGATAAATACAAGGACATTATCGAATCGATTCGAGTTGCCGCGTTGCTTCACGACATAGGAAAGAGTGCGGTGCCGACAGAAATACTGACAAAGCCCGTGAGACTTAACGATCTCGAGTATCACCTTGTTAGAGAGCATTCTGCAAAGGGTTACGAAATACTTAAGGGAGTCTATTTCCCGTGGCCTATAGCGGAAATAGTGTTCCAGCATCATGAAAGGCTTGACGGCTCGGGTTACCCTCGGGGACTTAAGGGAGACGATATTAGGATTGAAGCCCGAATAATCGCCGTAGCCGATGTTGTTGAAGCTATGTCTTCACACAGACCATACAGAGCTTCGCTGGGAATGGACAAGGCCCTTGAAGAGATAATCCAAAACTCGGGCAAGTATTACGACAGAAAGGTCGTTAATGTCTGCCTAGAAGTCTTCGACGAGGGATTTGAGTTCAAATCCTAGAGCTCTGATACTCTCTCAAGAATGAAGTTGTTCGTTGTTGATTCCTCGCCACCTGCCGAAGGCAGCATTCTGACGTGGCCGTTCTTGCCCAGCCTTGCGTCTGAAGTTTTATTCCAGAATCACTTCCAGCGCAGAAGCGTCACCTCCCGACATAGTCGGCCTCGCCTCTTGCCGAAGGCAGCTTTGCGTCCCCAGAGGCTTTTCTGTGCCTTGGCTCTTTCCCCGAAGGATCTTCTAAGAGAACCTCTGGTCAAGATGCTTCAGGTATGTCTTCACAGCTGAAGAGGTATTCTTCAGCACTTTACGGCTTATTCGGTCAAGTTCGCTTGTATCTTTACAAGCAACCAGATTGTCATAGTAATCTTTTGAGAACTCTATTCCGGAAAACATCGGCGGGTCCTCGTCGAGCAAAGTCTTGATTGATCGCTCGGTCTCGGGAAGAAGCCGCAATGCTTCCCTTCTCGTTGTTTTAGCCACGACTTCTAGGGATTTTGGATCGTTGGGCTCCGCGGTCTTGATCTCTTCAATGTACGTACCGTACTCTCTCCAAAGCCGGTAGCCTAAGTACCTGTCGTGGAATTTGTGGAATGTGCTTATCTTCTTGAACTGCCTCTTGTATAGAAAAGGAATCTTGAGTACTTCGAAGAGGGTCCCCGGAGAGGTGTGGTACGGGGTTCCGCAGTCCTCAAGATAGTGAATGGCACGGGCCGCAAATCTCAGAGCCCAGTACCTGTCACCCTTTTTCATAGCTAGTTCGCTCATTTGATCAAAATGAAGGAATCTCTTTGTCACTTCGCCAAAGCGAAGTATGATGTGATACTCTTCATGTCGCCACGCTCCGCTGCTTCCCACAAACCTTTGCAGAGGAGAAAGCTTCAGGTCTCTATCCATTCCAAAATCAGGTTCATAAGAGTAAACGGTCATTATCTGCCAGGCGGGGGCTTTTCCCTCGGCCGGAAACAAATTCTCGAAGAAACTCAGTCGCAGCTCTTCGTCCGAATCGGAAAGGTACTGTCGCCCAAGATAATCTTCGAAGCCTCTCTCTGAAAGATTGTAAGGGCCTGGGTCTTCTTCTTCATAAGTGTAAGGCGTAACCTCTACTTTCTCAGAGAAAAAGCCCTTGCACCTATCCAGACAGTAATAGGTCAGAACATCATGACCGTCCATATCAGCTCTTTATGACCCAGGCACTTTTCTTTGAGAAGAAAAGTTCGGTTTCCTTGCCTACAACGGGAAACTTTCTTTCAATCGGGTTGAAAGTCACTGCGTTCAACCTCTTTCCATCCGGAAGCTCTATCTCATATTCAACATTCGATCCGAGGAAGACATACTTCAAGACCTTCCCATTAAGAATATTGATCTTGTCTTCTTCCCTGTCAGAAAGGGATTCCGGTCTCAATACTATCCTAACACTGTCTCCGACAGCGAATTCACCTCCCTTACTGCCTACAAACCTCTTTCCCAGAGAGCTGCACAACACGGTCACTGAGTCGCCGTCGACAGATTCCACTTCCCCGTCGATGAAATTGACCCGTCCGATGAAATCTGCTACAAAACTGTTCTGTGGTCTGGCGTAGATATCAAACGGACTTCCTATTTGCATTACTTTTCCGTCGTTCATTACCACAATGACATCGGAAATACTCATCGCCTCTACCTGGTCGTGAGTAACGTACACACTGGTGATGTCAACCTCTTGCTGTATTCGACGGATTTCGAGCCTCATCGATTCCCTTAATTTCGCATCGAGATTCGAGAGCGGCTCATCAAAAAGAAGAACGCTCGGCTCCATAACAAGGCTTCTCGCCAATGCAACTCTCTGCTGTTGACCGCCGGACAGTTGATCGGGCCGTCTCTTTTCAAGACCCTTAAGACCCACCAGGTCTGTCATCTCCCGTATCTTTTTCTTCATGGTTTTCTTATCAAGTCTCTTCAGCTTCAGACCAAAAGCGATATTCTCCTCCACAGTTAGGTGAGGGAAGAGAGCGTAACTCTGGAAGACCATCGAAATGCTCCTCCTATTGGGAGGCAGGTTTGTGACGTCCTTTCCATCCAGCAAAACTCGACCATTTGTCGGAACTTCGAACCCGGCAATGATTCTCAATGTGGTCGTCTTTCCACATCCCGAAGGACCCAGGAGTGTTACAAGCTGCCCCTTCCCGATTTCTTGATCGAAGTCGTCAACGGCGACTGTTTGTGTACCATAACTCGTGAAGACTTTTCTAACATTTCTCAGAATCAGACTCATGTAATCACCCCTGTCCCGCCGTTCCACCGCTGGATAGACTAATTTTGTTCTTCAGGAAGATCTTCAATATAAGAATGAAGCTCATAATCATACCGATCAACAGCACAGAAAAGGCACATGCTTCCGATAGACGTCCGGAATCACTCTGACTAAGTATTTGCACGGTTATCAAATTCCACCTCGCCGAAACAAGAAATATCGCCGCGCTGATTGCAGTCATCGCCCTTACAAAGGCAAAGACTAGAGCGGAGAAGAAGGCCGGCATAATAAGGGGCAGCGTCACTTTCGTGAAAACCTGCCTGTTATCTGCTCCAAGTGTATATGCCGCCTCTTCGATCGCAGGATCTACCTGGTTGAGCAAAGCAACACCCGACTGTATTCCAACGGGTATATATCTGAAGACGAAATTGAGAACGAGTATTGCCAAAGTACCAGTCAGCAGCAACGGAGGCTTGTTGAATGCAAGAATATAACCTATTCCGATTACTGTTCCCGGAACTGCGAAACTTAACATTGAAGTGAATTCCATTACTCTTCTTCCGGGAAAGACTTTACGAACCAGAAGAAACGCGATTATCATGCCAAGAACAGCAGATATCGGTGTGGATGTGAAAGCAATAATGAGAGTGTCCTTGATTGCTTCCAGTCCAACATCAAAGACGTATCTGAAATTCTCGAGGGTGAAGGTGTTGTTCATCCCCCACGCCTTAACGAAAGCTCCCCAGAATATAGTTGCATAAATAGTCAGCGTGAAGACCGCAATTAACATACATAGGGAGAATAGAATCCATTTCACCGGTTTACTGACGCTTTTCAGGACGGAAGTCGTCGGTTTCCCTGTAACCGTGACGTACTTCTTCTTCCCCACCCAGTACTTCTGGATTACGAATGCCACTATGGAAGGGAATAGCAACCAGACCGCGAGGGCAGCGCCCCCTCTAGTATCAAACATTCCGGTTATTTGCAGGTATGCCTGAACTGAGAGCACGGGAAATTTGCTGCCTGCAAGAATCAAAGGATTTCCAAAGTCGGCGAGTGATTCTATGAATAGAACGAGCATTGTGCTGGCAATACCCGGAACCGACATCGGAAGAATTACTTTCCTGAAGGCCTGCCATCGATTTGCACCGAGATTGAAGGCGGCATCCTCAAGTGTCGGACTGATAGTTCCTATAACGCCGTCCAATGTGATGAAGGCAACCGGAAAAAAGCAGACCACCTGGGCCATCATGAGACCCCATAAACCGTACACCGGGAAATTCCTGATCCCGAATATCCCGGCGGTAATGATCCCGTTGAATCCGAATAGCATTATGATAGAAAGTGCGCCAATAAACGGTGGAAAGACTATCGGCAGAACGGCAACGGTTCTGAAAAAGCCCTTCAGCGGAATATCCGTTCTGTTAAGAGTGTAAGCAAACAGATACCCGACAAGCATTCCGAATATTGCCGTAAGGCCGGCCACCAAAAGGCTGTTGAAGAAGCCCTGCCTCATGTATCGATTCGAGAAGGCGTGGCTGTACGCGCTCAGGTCAAATCCGCCCTCCTTGTCGGTCATACTGACCGCGAAAACCCTGAATAGGGGATAGACAATGAATATTGCCAGGGCAGCGAATATCAGAACTATTATCAAAAGCAGAACTGGATCCCTAAGAAGATTCAGAAACCTATTTTTTGCTTCTTCTCCCCTTATAGCCACAGGACGACCTCCTATTAAAGAGGGGGATTTCTCCCCCTCAAAGCAAATCTAAGTGATCGTTAGTATGGAAGTACTTCGTTAATCCATCTCTCGATAAGTCTGGTCTTGTTTTCTGCAGCCCAGGATGGATCTACTGAAAGAAGGTTAATGGTCGAAAGAGGCTGCAGACTGCCGAAGTCAACATCTGGCCTGATCGGATAGAAGAAGGTTTTTTGATCAACCACCTGCTGCTGACCGGCTTTTGACACAACCCAGTCAATTAACTTCTGGGCATCGGTGAGATTCCTGGCACCCTTTAGAATCGAAACGGATGCCACTTCGTATGGTACGCCCTCCTTAGGGAAAACCACGGTGACGGGATATCCCTGTTCCATGAACTGGAAGAAAGCAGGGGTGAACTGAATTCCAAGCGCAACCTGACCGGGGCCGACGGCCTTGGAGGGTCCAGTTCCGCTCTGTGTGTAGGTCTGGATGTTTGGAGCGAGATTTTTCAGATACTCGAAAGCCCCGTCTTCACCGTAAATCTTCACAAGACCAGTTATCAGACTGTATGCAGTTCCTGAAGACTGTGGATTTGGATATTGTATCATTCTCCTGTATGAAGAATCAAGGAGATCTTCCCATGTTTCCGGTACAGAAGCTTTGATCTGCTCAATAACTGAAGTGTTCACTCCAACGCCAAGAGGATTCATGTAAATCGGGTGATAATAGCCCTCAACATCATAGAATTCTGGAGATACACCGTACACGCTCAGTGTCTTATAAGGCTGCGTAAGTCCCCTTTCCTTTGCAATAATGTGATTTTCCAAAGGAGCCCCAAACCAAACATCTGCCTGTGGATTGTTTGATTCTGCTTCGATTCGTGCAAGCGCCGGCCCGGATGAAAGAAATACGAAATCTACCTTGACTCCGGTCTCCTCTACAAATGCGTTCAATATCTTCCTTGCATTTGCCTCATCCACACTGGAATAAACCACCAGGTTTGAAAAGGCCGCTGCTACTAACATCAGAAAGATCGTAAGGATAAGAACTCGCTTCATAAATCCACCTCCTATTAGTGTAGCTATATTCTATCATCTGAACTGCTAAGTAGAATGTTTCCAAACTAATTCCTACAGACCTTGATCACATCAAATCTACCAAATCATCACTCACGAAATTGAGCATCGAGATCAAGCTTTGACAGTTCACCGATCATCTCAGTTTTTTCCAAAAATCAGCGAATGCAGTTATGAAAATATAGTTTCACTATGCTATTATTGTGAAAAGATAGTTTCATAAAATAAGTGATTAACTAATTCCTTCCCGAAAGGTTGATAACAATGGTATCCGAAGAAATAGCGAAAATAAAAGATGGTTTATCGCCAGCTTACAAAAGGATAGCAACCTGTATTCTCAAAGAATACTCGCAAGTGGGATTCATGTCCATTGAAGAACTCAGCTCTATGGCCTGCGCTAGCAAGGCATCTGTAGTGAGATTCTCTAGGCGTCTCGGTTTCTCGGGATTCAATGAACTGAAAAAGGCTATCCAGCGCGAACTTAGAAGAAGGCTATCGCCGTATGAAAAGATCGCAACGACAGAACTTGACATGGCTCCGGTGGAAAACCAGTTGAAATTGTTAAGACAGAATGAGATCAACAATCTCAAAAACACTCTGTCCGGGATCAGAGAAGAAGAGCTTCACAAATGGGTAGACACTATAAGGACAGCCAGGAACATCTATTTCGGGGGCTTTGGCGCTACAAGACACGTGGTTTCGTTGATGCGGTACACAATCTCCGTTCTCCAGCGGAAGCCGACCTGGTTGTTGTCGGGATCGGTCTCCGACTTTTCCTTCAAAATAAAGCTTATGGAAAGAAATGACGCTCTGATAGTTATGACCTTTCCTCCATACTCAAAAGAAGTGGAATACATGATCGACTTTGCACGTGAAAGAACCGCAAGAACTCTGCTCGTTACAGATTCCATTGACTGTCCGGTCTATTCAAAAGCCTATTCGTCGATTTTGTGCGAGAACAACTCACTTCTGTTTGGGAATTCCTTCGTCGGACCCGTTGCAGTAGCGGAAATGATAGGGAACTTCATCATTCTAAGCGAGAAGAAGACCGGCATGGAGGAGATGAGAAGGTTGTTTGACGTAGAGGAGAGAGGATACAAGGCAATAAGTACTGAAGGAAAGAGCAAGTAGTTTCATCGTTTGTTTGTGAAGGCTCTAATTTGTGAAAAGAGAAAAGGAATCGAAGAGGGGAATTGACTTAGCCCACCGCGGCATCTGAATTGCTTTTTAAAGAGGAGTGTTCTTGTTTTCATCAAGGAAGATTCTATTGCTTGAAACGAGGTGTTTGCATGAAGGCCATCATTGTACACGGCGGTACCGGAAGTTTTAGTAGCGTAATAGACGCCGATGAACACAGAAGAGGAGTCGAAGAGGCTGTCAAGCAAGGATTCTCAACTCTTCAGAAGATGAACAACGCAGAAGAAGCCGTTGTTACCGCCGTGTCCGTGATGGAAGAAGATCCCACCTTTAACTGTGGCAGGGGATCGGCACTTACTTATCGCGGCGATATAGAAATGGATGCTGCGATAATGGACAACAACCTAAATGCGGGGGCGATTTCCGGACTTAAGAGAATTCTCCATCCCATAACGGTGGCACGGGCCGTCATGGAGCAAACCGATCATGTTTTGCTTGCCGGAGCCGAACTGGAGAAATTCGTTACAGTTCTAGGGTTTCCTAGGGAAGATGACCTGATCGTTCCGAAAAGACACCTTCAGTGGAAAGAAGAACTTGAAAAAATCGCCAGAGGCGAGAAGACTAGATTTGGAAAGAGCGTCAAGCTGGCAAAACAAGCCGAGAAATATCACTCTACCTGCGGTGCGGTCGCACTAGACGACCACGGAAGAATGGTCGCCGGAACATCCACGGGCGGAATGATGATGAAAAGTTTCGGTAGAGTGGGCGATAGCCCCATTTTGGGAGCAGGAACCTATGCGGACTCATTCGGTGCAGTCTCCGCAACGGGTCATGGAGAAAAGATCATGAAGCTCACACTGAGCAGGCTGGTTGCCTTCTTCATGGAACAATACCCCGCTCAAAAATCCGTAGACATCGCTCTCGAGAGAGCCAGATACTTCAACTGTGAATGTGGACTCATAGCGATCGACAGATATGGGAACATCGGAATTGGTCACACTGCCAAAGATATGTCTTGGGCCTTCATAAGAGAAGGGAATTCACCTGTAATCTTCTAGGTGTAACTAGCCCCCTGTTCTTCCACGGGAAGCTCTCTACTCTGCGACTTGAGTTTTCTAACGATCATGAATGCAAGAATAGCCGCAATGAAAAGTGTAAAGAAATCTGCAACTGTTTGAGAATAAATCACTCCGTTGAGTCCGAAAAACCTTGGCAAGACAATAACTGCGGGAATCAAGAAGAACCCCTGCTTCGACATCGAAAGCAAGCCAGCCGCGAAACCTTTTCCAAGTGCCTGGAACAAAACCGTGAAGGTTATCACGAAGCCGAATGTGGGAAAGAAAATGTTTACCGCCCTAAAGGCCCTGGAACCCACATCGATGACTTCGGGGTCATTACTGAAGATGCTGATAATCGAACCAGGTATTGTCAACCCGATTATGGCAAAAACCGTTGCAAAGACCGTTGTCACGATCACCGAAAATCTCAGAGCTTCGAAAACTCTCGAAAACTTCTTTGCGCCGTAATTATAGCCAGCAACAGGTTGAAATGCTTGACCGTATCCGAATAGAACCATCATGCCCAACATAAGAACCCTCATTGTTATTCCGACGGCCGCAACGGCATGGTCCCCGTAGTTTCCGGCGGCGTTATTCAACAGTGCAACGGCGAAACTGGACAGGGATTGTCGTAAGAATGTCGGAAGCCCAATTTTGAAGATTTCTGAGTATATCTGAAGAGAGAACCTGTACAGCCTTATCGATAGAGTTGTGTAACTCTTCTTACGAACGAAGTACTCGAGGATTATCATCGTCGAAACAGACTGAGAGATTACAGTTGCGACGGCCGCTCCAGTTATTCCCATTCCAAGGCCAAATATAAAAACCGGATCGAGAGCGACATTCAGTAGAGCTCCCGATACCATGGCAACCATGAATCTCTGGGCGTTACCCTCCGCTCTAACTAGGTTGTTCATGGTCATATTCATCATGGTGAAGATCGATCCCATAATGATTATCATTGTGTATTCCCTAGCATATTCCATTATTGTCTCAGTTGCGCCAAAAGCAGTCAGGAGCGGGTCCAAGAATATCAATCCAAGGAATGTAAAGACTATCCCGGTCGCCAGACTCGTAAATAGAGCCGTAGATGCCGCTTTGTCGGCCTGTTGCTTATCTCCTGCGCCAAGCAAACGCGAGACATACGAAGCCGCTCCCACGCCATAAGTCAGACCAACGGCTCCAATCAGATTGAATATCGGAAAAGCGACTGCAACTGCGCCTACGGCGCTTGTGCCTATCCGCCCAATGAAGAAAGTATCGACTAGATTGTAGATAGCATTTGTCAACATTGCAATTATTGAAGGGATCGAAAGACCTATGAGAAGCGAAGGGATCTTCATCGTCCCCATTGCTCTCGCTCTTTCTTGGGAACTTCTGAATCTCAAGCAAAACCCTCCATTTCAGAGACGACCTGCTATCATAATACACTAATCGAGTCCAGTTGGCAGGCATGCAAGGAACATATAGCTAACGAATCCTATTTGCCGGGTTTCTTGTGAAGTGTTCCCCTTAACTTAGAAGCAAATGTACCCTTTCAGTTGCCTATTAGGGTTATATACTCTTGTCGCGATAGGAAAAGACCGATGGGCATATATCGTCCTTACATAAAGCGATCGAACCGATAAGAGGCCTCATTGGCCCGAGGAGGAGATTACATGAGAAGAATGAAGCTAATATCAGTTTTTCTCTTAGTCTCAATAATACTGCTTAGTGTATCCGTTTTTTCCGAAGAACCAATAGACGAGATGTATGAGCCCTTTGAAGAAGAAAATCCTGTTTCATTGAACTTCGCATCAACGATCCCTTCTTTCAAGTATGAAGAAGACAATACAGACCCAATCACTCTGGAGAATATGGCCGCAAGAGGGTTCTACAGAGAACGGGAGGAAGAGGGGGATCCCTCATTCTACTATTTTGCATCTTCTGCCTCTTCATCTAAGGAAGAATCTGAACCCGTAGAAGAAGTCGATGGGTTCTACAGAGAAGGGGAGGAAGAAGAGGAGTACAGCGTATTCATAAGCGCCTTTACCTCCGCTCCCGTGGATGATGTGAAAGTTGAAGCGATGAAGGTCTTCGCAAGCACCGTAAACACTCTCAGCAAAGGAGACATCTACGTCAGGATCTTTCATACTAATAACCGTAGTTCCGAAGAACTTCTTTCCGGTGTAATCAACGGAACGGAATTGATGGCATTCGACTGCAGCCTGTGCTCAATTGCCGACTCGCTGTTCCTCCCTCAACTATCGATCTTCTCCGCCGCTTATCTATTCGAGGATGTGGAGCACATGGACAAGGCTATGGACAGTGGAATCATGTCAGGGCTTCTTGATAGAGCCGCAGCAGACTCCGGAGTAAGGGTGCTCGACAACTGGTACAGCGGAAGTCATCATCTCTTCTTGAACGAAGTCATAAGCGGGATCGAAGATCCTTCGCAACTGGAAGGACTGAAGCTCTGCTCAAGCTGTTACCAGGGCTCATTCGACGCCTGCAAAGCTCTTGGCGCAACTCCCGTCTATATGGGTCAGAGCACTCTCAAAGATGCGATGAGCTGTGGTTCAGTTCAGGGCGCGGAGATGCTCCTTGAATGCATTACAGCTGAGGAATGCATCGATTCTATAAAGACCATAATACTTACCGGGCATCAGATCGAATCGATCAACCCGATAATCGGCGAGGCTACATGGAAAATGCTGAACGACAGGCAGAAGAACTGGATTCTGGAGGCGCTGCACACTGCGAGATCATACATGGAAACGGAAGTTCTCGAACGTGAAGCCGAGATAATCGGAGAACTCGCTCAGAAATACGGTGTCCAGGTCTTGGTACCATGTAAGGATGGGTTGCTCCAACAGGCGGCAGCCTACTACTCCCAGAATCGTTTCTCTGCCGTGTGGGGCGAAGATGCATACGTCCGAATACATGCAGCCTCGGAAGGGATGTAACTCAGTAATCAATGAAGAGGATACTCTGCAGATTCGAGATACCTCTCTAGAGTAGTTTTACTATCTGATCAAGCTGCCCTTCACTCGTTTTGAACGTTTGAGGGGCAGTAATTTAATACGACCAAGCAAAGACATCCGAAAGATACCAGTCATGGAAAAGAGATCATGAAAGCGTTCACTTGTCCGGGATATAAGATCACTACTGGTTTATTAACCTTTGCTCTCGTTTCACCTTGCAATCATGAAGTAAACAATCAGACCCACAACCACCGTGATACCGATAATTAAAGGAATAATCGAAAATCCAAACATTCTCACCTCCATCAAATCCATATGCTGCTCAGTATTCTACTCTCTTTCATTCCAAAGCTTTCCTGCTATTCAACAGCTCTTCATATTGGGGCCAGATCTCTTCAAGTCTTTCAGAAGGAGTCTGTCGGATCAATCTCGATTCAAATTTCAAAGATTCCCTTTCCACTCCAAGCATCTGCCAAAACTCTCTCTTAAACTGCACGAAGTCAAACTTCTCGCCAAGCATTTTTCTTGCGATATCTTCATAATGCAGAAAGTCGAGATACTTCGTGTTGAACAAATGTGTCTCTTCGCCTTCTTCAACGTCTATTTCTTCACCAAGGAAAAGAGCCTTCAGATACTCTAGATTGCTTCTTATAAGATTCCCAGCGACGATGCCGGAGTGTCCGGAAACAACTGTCTGACATGACGATTCAAGTATAGTCTTCAAACTCTCCATGAACGTGATCGGATCGTTCCAAAGAGTAACTGGCAGAGGATCTTCCACAAGATCTCCCACGAAGACCACCGACTCTCTTCTATCCAGACATATTGAAGAACACAGCGTATGTCCAGGCATATAACGAAACTCTATGTCGTCATCTTCAAAGACTAGTCTATCGCTGAAGGTAATGCCGGGAAGTCTTTTCAAAACTTCTCCGTCTCGAAATCTCTCTAGATTTTCGAAATCGTAATCCCATCTCTCTTCCATTCTCTCCTAGCAAATTCATGAGCCACGATTTCGCACCCTTCGAATGCTCCGTTTCCCCAGATGTGGTCATAATCCGAATGTGAGTTGAAGATTACAAGCTCCTTTCTGGGAGTCTCCTGGATGTAGTTCTTGACAACACTCATGGATCTGTTCCCCAGAAACGTGTCACACAAATAGAATCGATATCTGCCTTCTATCAAGTAAACGGATGTCTCCCCAGCCATCGTGGAGTCTCCGTCCTGAAAGGCAAACAAAACTCCCCTTCTGCCAATCTGCTGAATCTTCAAAGCTCTACCCTTTTTTATTCTGCAACCGCAAAGACTCGCGCTACAGAGGAGTCGGCATGGATCTTAAGGGGAATCGCAAAGACTTTGATATGCTCATAGTTCGCGATTCTTTCAAACCCCGTAAGGTTTTCTGCGATCAAACAGCCTCCATTGAATAGAATTCTGTGAATATCGAAGGGGTACCTGTCAGGAGAGGATGAATCGAAACCAACAAGCCGGGTTCTCCGCTTAACCAGAAACTCTGCGAGCTCCCGCGTCAGATAGGGGTTGTTGACGAAATAATCTTCACTTCCAAAGAACAGGTCACGGCCCGTCCAGAACAAGACTATCGCCTCCAGAGGTACTTCTTTTTCATACTCCGACTTCATTCTTATCACCGTTTCGCCCCTCACGTCCAGTAAAATACCTTTCCCGATGAAGCTGCCGATATCAATCTCGTCAATATATGTGTCAGACTCTGTCAAATGCATGGGTCCGTCAATGTGCGTTCCCGAGTGCATACTTATTCTCAGCCTATGATTGTTGAACCCATCTTTTGCCAGATGCCTGGATCTGATCAACTCAGTCTCTTCATCGCCTGGATAGACAGCCTGGCCGTGTTCAATTGCTCTTGAAAGATCGAAGAATTTCTCCACAGTCCTCACCTCTCGAACTACATGCTGGTATGAGAATATCACATCTCAGGCCGGTTGCAGATCAAGAATCAGGTGGGGATGTCGAGAGAGTAATGCCGAGCATATCGGAATATTTGAAATCGATAGATTATATAATATGATTAATACGTTCGAAAAAATTGAGAGGAGGGACACCAATGAGAAAAGGAATTGCCTTAACGCTGTTGCTTCTTCTTGTTTCGGTTTTTGCCGTTGCGGATATCGCTACCTCGGTTGATCTAGCACAAGAGATAGCCAACACTGCAAACGAACAGATTGAGTCGCTGATTGAAGTGGCGGTAGAGAAGGCCGAGAAATTCACGGTGCATTATACCGAAAGAGGGATGTCACAAAACGCATATGAAACCCTAATAGACAATCTAGGCAATGAACTCGCCAGTAAGGCTCTGAGAATTTCTCAGGATGGGATAGCGAGAATCGAAGAGCTTGGTTACAAAGCCATCTGTTACTATGTACCGGTGAAGCTCGGCTACAAGGTCTTTCTAATAGATCCGATACTGATTATCGATGACTAATCAAGTCATGCAAGTTAAAGTGAGCTTTAGATGCCGTAGTCATCTACGGCATTTTTTTGTTTTAGGCAAACTATGCGTCTTTTGTGATACACTGTACTAGATTATACTTTTTACTGTGATGCTCTTTTTGGGGGAATACATGGAAGGGTTCAAAGTCTGCAAATCTAACGAAGCGATCGAAACTGTTGTACAAAAAAACTCTTCTCTGTCTCTTCTGGCTCACGGCGACGGAGTAGAGATTTCGGTTTATGAACTCAAGTCGGGAGTCGTCACTTTTCTGGATACCTTTGCGGGTGGAGATCTTCTTGAATTCTATTATGTGATCGAAGGAAAGATTTCCTGTAACTTCTCCGATGAAGAAGTTCATCTTGGCCATGGCGACTACTTCTACGCCCACAATCTTAAGGCTCCAGTTGAGCTGAAACCCCAAACGGATGTCAAGCTTCTACATATTTCTTCAAGACCTTTGTTCAAGCACATCAGCAAGAATATCTCGGTGATGAAGAGTATTCTTTCTCAAGTTGAGATAAAGGACTCATACACCCACGGACATGGGAAAAGAGTCAGAGACGTATCGCTTGCCATAGCAAGAAAGCTTGGCGTCCCTCCCGAGAAGCAAGAGAACATAGCGATGGGAGCCCTTTTCCACGACATCGGAAAGATCGAAATCGAGGACTCGATACTGAAGAAACCCTCAAGATTAACCAAAGAGGAGTTCGAGAGAATTAAGCTTCACCCGGTGTTTGGCTGTCAGATGGTAAAAAACAGCTTTCTAGAAGATACTCACGACATCATCAGACATCATCACGAACGCGTAAATGGTTCCGGATATCCCGACGGATTGAAGGGAGATGAAGTATCGCTGGAGGCCAGAATAGTAGCTGTAGCCGACTCATTTGACGCAATGACGTCGCGAAGACCGTACAGAGATGCAATGAGCTGCAAGGGTGCTCTTGAGGAACTGAAGTCCCAGGCGGGCACCCAATATGATCCTGAGATTGTGAACGCTCTTGAGAGCTGCATTCGGGAAGGACTTGTTTAGTCTAATATCTTGCGTATTGAACGATCGCGTATTAGCCGATAACTACCTCAATTTCCCACCTACCTGATGTAAGAAAGAGCCATCATTATTAAAGATTCGGTAGCTTCATCTTCCTCAAAAAGCAGAGGCCTCAAATGGTGTTACTGATATAATTCAGTAGAGGTGATCAGTATGGGAGCGTTTTCGATCGTTGTTACAATAAGTGACAGGAAACTCCTCAAGTCTGTAGAGATGGCCGGGGCTTCGGCAATAAGAATAAACTCATCACATGTGACTCTTGAGGACCTCCAGAAGTTCGTGTCTTACTACGAGGAAAACTGCTCGCTTCCATTGTATATTGATCTCCAGGGAGCAAAGCTTAGACTATCGCGCAGCCAGCGGGTAATCGAACTAAAGGCCGGAGAACAGGTGATTCTGGGTAGTAAATGTTCGGAACTCAGGGGTATACTGATAGACCCTAGATCTTTGTCATATCTCTCCCCGGGGATTAAAATCTCCATAGAAGATGGCAGAATAGAACTCCAGGTGCTAAAGACGGAAGCCGATTGCGCAAGAGCTATGGTCCTGAGAGGAGGAACAATAAGACCTTCCAAAGGAATGAACATTTCGCCGCACCCCATAAATCAGATCGAGCTTTCATCGAGAGACATAGAAATTGTGCTGACTACTAAGAAATATGACTTCATAAGATACGCTCTTTCATTCGTCTCAAGTTCAAGTGAAGTAATCGAACTGAAGGATCTTTCCGGAAGAGCTGTGGCATCGAAGATCGAAAGGGAGCTACCCTTCTCGAAAATCGAGGAAATCTCCGCTTCAAGCGACGAGCTCTGGTTATGCCGCGGAGATCTCGGAGCACAGCTGGGGCCGAGAGGGCTTGTAGACTTCTATGACTATTTTTCGGCGAATATCAATGATCTTTACAAGCCGGTTCTGATGGCAGGGGAGGTTCTGGAGCACATGGTAGAACACCCTTTCGCTACGAGGAGTGAACTGTGCCACTTAAAGGACGTTCAGAGAAAGGGGTTTTCAGGTGTCG
>Ga0334898_1000861_pt1 | contig 41232 bp, 42 predicted proteins | sample GraSluR3_MG_10_FD_207228 | JGI IMG/M metagenome (GOLD analysis project Ga0334898, IMG submission 207228) | Sludge microbial communities from methane-producing bioreactor in Wageningen University, Netherlands - Granular Sludge_3_08-R3 | ecosystem: Engineered > Bioreactor > Anaerobic >... | reverse complement strand
TTCGCAAATATCAACTATATGATCAGAAATGTTTTCTAATGTTGCCACTTTAAAATCACCTTTTTTTCATGAATGGAATTTTTTAACTCTTTAAAATTTCTAGATTTAGCCTCTATTATGAATGATGGGAATTCAAGTTGTTCTGGAAAATGAGAATCAATTCCATAAAAAAAAGAATTGTACCCCAATTTTGAAGCTCTTTCAAGTTCCTCTAAACTTTTAATTTCTACAGCATCAAAAGTCAATTCTGGAGGGAATCCTAAATTTTTAATAAGTCCATTTATTCTGAAGATGTGTGCAGGTACAATAATAGTATTATATTTTTTTGCCAAATTATAAATTTCATCAATAGAATAAAAAGAAGAACTACCTAAATAAGGATTTTCTAACAATTCAGAAAATTCTCCATCTTCATCAACGCAAATTTGATAACCGAGCTTTTCAGGGTCAAAGTTTTTAATTATCAAACTATCTTCAATAATTTTACCAAATTCCAAAGAATCCTCAATTTTTTCAAAATAAACAAGAATATGAATTCCTTCTGAGGTTTCAACTTCAATTCCTGGCATAACTTTAATTCCATGTGATTCTAAAATATTTTTATAATTAAAAATATTTCTACAACTATTATGATCGGTTATAGAGATCCAGTCAATTTGATTTTTTATCAAAGTATCTACAAAGATTTCAGGAGTCATAGAAATATCTCCGCACGGAGAAAGAACCGTATGCGTGTGAAAATTACACTTAAAAAAAGGCATATTTATTTTATCAAAGAGTAAATCTTGCCTGCAATATCAAAACCACTTTCAATAGAAGATATAAGGGTAATTTCATTTTCTTTTGCTTTGTTTATAGACTCTTTAGAGAAGACGCCTTTATTCGGAATAATTATTGCTTTAATACCAACAACTTCTGCTACAGCTATAATATTTTGGTGAGACTGATGAGTAATCCAAACACTATTTTCTTTTGCATCTCTCATAACTTCACTTAAAAGATCTCCAACATGACCTTCTTTGATATCCGCATTCATATTTCCTTCAGAAACAACTGACAAACCTAGTTTTTCAATAACATCAGAAAGTAGCATCTCTTAATCCTCCTTATTTTTAAAGAAAAATAACATTTCTAATTTTACACCTTTATTAGAACTTGAAATTAAAGTCATTCTATCTGAAAACCTTTTCATGTTAGGTATTCCCATTCCTGCGCCAAAACCTTTTTCTCTGACATGTTCTTGAGCTGTAGAGAAGCCTTCTTTAAAAGCTAATTCTAAATCTTCTATACCTTTACCAAAATCTTCTATAACAAGTTTTATATGGTCATCTTTTATCCAACAAAAAATATTGCCCTCAGATTCAGAATGAATAACAACATTTGCTTCAGCTTCATAAGCAGCAATAGAAATTCTTCTCACTAGATCTTTATCTATATTCTTATCAGTTAAAAATTTTTTTAGTTTTGTTGCACCTAAGCCTATCATTTCAACGTTGTTATAATTTATTTTTAATTTATAATCAAGCGTATTGGTGTCTGTATTTTCTTCAGTAATTGAAGAAATATAATTTTTGTTTAAAGTATCGAATCTAATTTTATCATGCACATAAATATAACCTAATTTTTTAAATAACCATTCGAGAATATCTAATTTGGTAACAACTCCAACTACTCTCATATCATTATTAACTACAGGATATCTTCCAAATTTTCTTTTCTCATTTAACTCTAAAAACTTCATTATTGTATCATCTTTATTTAAATAAAATGTATTTTTTGTCATCCATTTTCCAACAGGATCATTTAATTTACCTTTTTCAAACACCTTAATAATATCTTCAATGCTTATTATACCCCTTAAACTTAAATTTCTATTAATAACAGGCATACCAGAAATCATTTTTACTCTCATAATATCTTTAGCTTGTTGAACACGAGTTTCTTCGGTAACAATTATAGGAGGTTTTGTCATAACATCTTCTATGGAAGTTTTTGAAAAAATCTTGGATAATGATTCTACGAGTTTATCTACATCATTTTTTTGTTCAAACATCATTCTAACTCTCTTTCTGTGCCCATAGCATCTTTTATTCCAGAATTATGCAGAACAACACAAACCATCAACATAGAAAGCTTCGTTGAAATTAAAGTTATTTCAAACTCTTTAGCTATTTCAATAACTTTGTTAGGAATTTCTTTTCCTCGAGCAAATATTATTCCTTTTGCGCCTATAACCGCAGCTGTTGTTATCGTTTGCGGACTTGCAAGACCTGTAATTAAAAACATATTCTCTCTTGAAAAAGCTAATACATCGCTCATTAAATCAGATGCACCCGCATATTCAATGTCAAAATCTTTAATTTCTTCAGGTATAAATATTTCCTTGGCTTTTAGTATCTTAACAATTTCTTCTATTTTCAAAAAAATCCCTCCTATTCGTATTGTACAGTATTGATGAGATTCAAAAACATATTTTTACTTTATAGTGTTAAACTTAAAATTATTATTTTAAGTTTTTGTATACAGAAAAACTTTAGCAATTTATTATATCAAATACTCTTTATTTTTGAATTTAATTATTGTTACATATATCACAAAAATATCAAATTTAAGTTCTATTTAAAATAGCATGGTAAAAATGTTTAATTGTTTAAATAGTGAAAAGTTAAAAGTGGCAAGTGAAACAAAAAAATTTTTTAATCATAATGGTTTGATGGTAAATATGGATGAAATAAAGTAGCGAACAATTGAGCGAATCAAAAAATGCGTCAGAAAATAGCATGTTTGAGCGTAGCGAGTTTGATATTTTCCGCAATTTTTTGACCGAGCGAAATTTGTTTTTTAGAAAATTTGATCTTGTGAGCGATTTATTTTATCTTTATTTACCACTTCATTGTTTTTTTCAAATTTAATTGAAATTATTCAGCAGATAAGTTAAAAAAAGGCAAACAATAAAAAACCTGCAGATTAATATTTCATTCTGCAGGTTTTTTATTATTCACCTCTTCTAGCCATTTCTCCATCGAATCTCATAAGTGCTCCCATATTTCCGTTAATCATTTTAAGTTTTTCATATATCTCTTCGGCAGATGCTTCTTCTTCAACTTGTTCTGCAACAAACCATTGCAACATATTATTCGTAGCATGATCTTTTTCTTCTATAGTAGCATCAACGATGTTATTAATAGAATCACTTACAAATTTTTCGTGTTCAAAAGCATCTTTAAAAGCTTCTTCCAAAGATTCCCAAGTTAACTTAGGTTTTTTAATTTCTTCCAAAGTTACATTGCCACTTCTTTCGAGTATGTACTTAACTAGTTTATTCGCATGATCCATTTCTTCTTTAGCTTGTAAAAAAAGCCATTTTGCAAATCCTGAAAAATTAGAAGATTCACAATGAACTGCCATAGAATAATAAAGATATGCAGAATACATTTCTTTGTTTACCTGTTCATTTAACAATTTTTCAATTCTTTCTTTTAATGCCATTTAATTTCACCTCTCTAAATAATGATTTTAAAATTGGTTAGTTGGTCAGGAAAAACAGAAAACACTTGTAAATTCTTTTGATTATTTATAATGCTTTGATAGCAAATAATGATGAAATAAAGTAGCGAACAATTGAGAATTTTCGTTATAAAAACAATTGAGCGGATGATAAAATGCGTTAAGAAAATAGCATGTCTGAGCGTAGCGAGTTTGCTATTTTTAGCATTTTATCTCAGAGCGAAATCTGTTTTTTAGAAAATTTGAACTCTTGTGAGCGTTTATTTTATCTTTATTTACTACTTCATTATTATAAGCATTTAGTTTTAATGTGTTCCCTTACATCTACTATAAAAATACCAACATTGTCATAAGTGCTGTAACGCCGTGCAAAGATCAGCGTGGCTGGTTACACTACATTAAAAATTTTTTTACACTTTTCTTTTTTAATCTCTTATCTATATTATACCATAATTTAATCTAAATGTCAAAAATGAGTTTAATTTTTTTCGGTTCTATTCTAAAAAAAGATCCTAAACCTTGATGAAAATGATGCTTTTCCAATAGATGTACTACTAAATCACTGTAAGTAAGACTTTCGTTTATATCTAAATTAGTTATAGTGACATTTATTTTTCTAAATATTCCATCTTCAAAAGGGCAAGGCAAAAAACCCCTAGCTTCATCTACCCTTACAAGCCATTTATTATCAACTTTTACAGATTCTCCTAACCCTTTTCTTCCTTCTTCCATAAAGTATCTCATTTTTTTTACAACAGTATCATATTCCAATTCTAATTCATTCATTTTTTCTTCGTCTTTTTCTATTATATCTACTAAAAATCTATCGTCATCACCTAAAAAACCGTCTGCAGTAATAACTCCGGGCTGCATATTTTCAAAAGCTTTTTTTAATTCAGGAGTCATTTTCATTATCACTCACCCCCTAAGCAAATTTATCATAATAAACTTTTTCTTCTTTTAAACCATTACTTTTCATAACATTTATACAAGCATTTATCATTCCGGGACTTCCACATAAATATCCTTCTTTATCATTTTCTTTACTGATAAATTCTTTAAAATATTTATCCAAAACATCAGTAATAAGACCAGTTTCTCCTTTCCAATCATCTTCAGGAAGAGGCTCAGAAAGGGCAGGAATAAATTTAAAATTAGGCATTTTCTTTTCAAGATCTTTTAACTCATCTAAATAGAATAAATCTTTCAAGCTTCTTGCACCAAAAAAATACCAAATATTTCTATTTTTTTCACCTTTTTCGTATAAATCATAAATTATAGATTTTATTGGAGCCATCCCAGAACCTCCAGCAACACAAACCATATCCGCATTAGTTTCTCTAACAAAAAAGTCTCCGAAAGGTCCTACAACTTCAATATTAGCGTTCTCTTTTAAATGATTATGAACATAAGTTGTTGCGATTCCGCCTGGAACTAACCTTATCAAAAATTCCATAGAATCTTTAATAGAAGGTTGTGCAGAAATAGAATAAGCTCTTTGAGTAGAATCTTTTATTTTATCGTATGGAGGTATGACGAGTTGCGCATACTGACCCGCTTTAAACTCAACTTCTTTAGGATTTAAAAGTTTCAATTTTACTTCTTTTATATCATGTGTTACATCTTTTATTGATTCAACTTTTGTGCTAAACTGTTTAACGCTGAACAATTCTTCAGGGATTTCTATGCTTATATCTTGTTTTACTTTTACTTGACAAGAAAGCCTTATATTATTTTTCATTTCTTCATCAGATAAAAGAGGTGCTTCAGTAGGTAATATAGGACCTACATCACTTAAAATTTTTACTTTACAAGCACCACAACTACCCTTTCCTCCACAAGCACTCGGAATAAAAATTCCTGTTTCGGACAAAGTAAAAAGCAAAGGTGTTCCGCCATTAACCTTTAATTTTTTAGAACCATTATTAATATCTACAGTCACTTCACCGTAATTATTGACAATTGAATCTACAATAGTTATCAAAGCTGCAAGGACAGCACTTAAAATCCCAACTATCAAAGCTGCGTATAATGCATTAATCATAAAAAATCACCTCACTGAACGCTTAGCATTCCAGCAAAACCTATGAATGCCATTGCCATGAATCCTATAGTTATAAGAGTTATTCCAGGCCCTTTAAGACCAGTCGGAACGGGAGCTTTGTCAACTTTTTGTCTTATAGCGGATAATGCCATTATTGCAAGCCACCAACCTAAACCTGAACCTAATCCATAAATAACAGACTGAATAAAAGAATAATTTCTTAATTGCATAAAAAGAGCGACACCAAGAATAGCACAATTAACTGTTATTAAAGGTAAAAATATTCCAAGAGCCATATACAAATTAGTAGAAACTCTTTCGATTAACATTTCCAAAACTTGTACTGTTGCTGCTATCACTATTATGAAAACTATATATCTTAAATATTCTAATTCAAAAGGAATCAAGATATAATTATAAACTATCCAGTTTAAAGCAGTTGTTATAGTAACAACAAAGGTTACAGCCATTCCAAGACCATTTGAAGATTTATAGTCTTTTGATACAGAAATAAAAGAACACATCCCAAGAAAATTAGAAAGAAGTATATTACTTGTAAAAATTGAAGCAAAAAATAAAACAAAAGGACTTATGTCAGGAGCCATTATTTATTTTCCCCCTTTACCATAATAGATTTTGCAATCCATATGAAAATAGCAAGCATAAAAAAAGCACTTGGCGGCATAACCATTATAGTCCAACTAGTAAAACTTTCAGGAAGTATTTTAAAACCAAAGAGCGTTCCAAAACCTAAAAGTTCTCTAAAAAATGCAATTGCAAGAAGAACTAGCATATAACCAGTTCCTGAAGTTATTCCGTCCCAAAATGAAATTAAAGGTTTGTTAGATTGAGCAAAAGCTTCTGCTCTTCCCATTATTATACAATTTGTTATTATAAGGCCGACATAAGGGCCTAATGCTCTGCTTACATCAGGTATATAAGCTCTCAAGATGATATCAACTATGATAACATAAAAAGAAATTATTAAAGTTTGAACTATCATTCTCACTTTTCTAGGCATAAAAGATTTTAAAGCAGACACAGTTAAATTTGTAAAACCCATGACTAAAACGACCCCTATCGTCATAATAGAAGTATTTATTAAATTATTAGTTACAGCGAGTGTAGAACAAATTCCAAGAATTTGAATGAATATAGCGTTGTTGTGCCATAAATTATTTTTTAAAATTCCCATATATGAATTATTCTGCATATTTTATCGCCTCCACTAAAGAAGAAAGCTTTTCAACGCTTTGATTTACAATTGTTTCTATTGATAAAGACGTATTCGTTGCTCCAGTAATAGAATCTACAAGACTATTGTCTTTATTTGTATCACCTTCACGAGGAGTGATAACAACTTTTATATTGCCGTTATCTAATTTCAAGTTTTTGAATTGCTCTTTAAACCATTCCTCTTCAATTCTTCCTCCAAGACCAGGTGTTTCATTATGAGAAATAAAATCAAGACCATGAATCCTCGTAAAATCTTCTTTCAAAGCTAATACGCCAGTAGCAGGACCCCATAAAGCATTACCAGTAAATATCATCGCATAAATATTTTCTCCATTAACCTCTGAAAAAAATATTTTTTGATCATTAATTTCTATTATTTTTACTTCTCTGTCGTATTTTTCATAAGCATCATTGTTATCTTTATATTCAATTCCAAAAGCATATAATACAGCTTTGATTTCAAAAAGCTCATTATTCATAGAGATTCTATCTTTTGTAAACTCATTTGCAAAAGCTAAAATAAAAACAAAAAAGAATGAAATAACAAATGTAAAAATTATAGTGTATAACTTACTTTGCTTATTCATGATTTCACCTTCTTTTTTGAAGAAATCATTAGATCTATCAATGCGGCAAAAGTATTAGCAGTTAAAATTGCAAAACTTGTACCCTCTGGGAACAAAGAAAAAGTTCTTACAAGAATTGCCGTTATACCTATAATAAAACCATAAATGAAATGAGATGTGTTTTTCTTTGGGGCAGAAACAGGGTCAGTAGCCATAAACACTGTTACAAATAAAAAGCTTCCTCCCATTATAGAAGTTATAGGATCTAAAGCTGCACCCACACCACTTGCATATAAAATAGAAGCCAACAAAAAACCACTTAAAAATGTTGAAGTAATTATTCTCCAACTAGCAGTTTTTGTTATTATTAAATAAACCGCACCTATTATAATTAAGAATGTTGGAGCTTCTCCAAAAGACCCTGCACGATTTCCAAAAAACATATCAAAAAAACTAACTGTTTCGCCACTTCTCATCAAAGCGAGAGGGGTTGCAGCACTTAAAGCATCTATACCCCAATTACCAGGCTTTACAAAACCCATAGTCATTTGATTTGCAAAAGTTATATACAAAAATAATCTTCCCACAATAGCCGGATTAAAAATATTTCTTCCAAATCCACCGTAAACCATTTTGCCAAATAATACAGCAAAAACAGTTCCAATAACTGCGACAGCTGGTGAAACGAGAGGGGGAAGAGATAAAACCATGAGCATGCATGTTACTAAAACCGCTTCTGAAACTTTTGTTTGTTTTTTCATTTTTGCTTTTTCCATTATAAACTCTGTTAAAATACCACTTAAAAAAACAAAAATGGAAAGTATAACTAAGTTAATTCCATACATATATAATGCGAAAAGGTATATAGGCGTTAAAGCGTATAAAACTTTTCTCATCATCGGTTGTTTCAAGAACACACAACCACCCCCATAAAAATATATTGATTTTAAAAAATATTTTCAATCATTATTATTTTAACATATGAAACGGTTTTTTTCAATAAAGAAAAGGCAGATTAAAAATATCTGCCTTTAAAAATTTAAATGAACATTTCAGAAAATAATTTTAAGTTCCTTTCTAAATTAACCCCGCTTAGTAAATCTTTTATAGCATTTTCATAATGATCGATTTCAACTTTAGGAATGAGAGATTTTTTTGCAATATTTGCAACTACAACTATATTCTGCATTTTAGGATCATTAAGTGTATCTAAAAAAATCCTATAATATGAAACATTTCTTTTTTTGCATTCGTTACTTAATAAATCAAGAGAAACTTCAGTATCTTTACCCATTCTTACAAATAGAGGCTGCCAATTTGCATCATAAAATATTAAATTACTATCTTTTTTAGAATAGTTTATCAAACCTCTTAGTGCTTCTGTTCTTTCAAGTGAAATAATTAAATCAGCATCATTTTTTTTGATTAAAGGGGAATAAATATCTTCTCCAATTTTCAAATGAGATTCTACTACCCCGCCCCTTTGAGCAAGACCATGAGTATCTACACCATAAACTTTATAACCAGCATAATCACAAGCTCTTATTAGTATTTCGCTTAAAAGACCTATTCCTTGTCCACCAACTCCGCTTAAATATATATTAAACATTATTTTCACCTTCTTTTGATTCTTTTTTAGGTTTAATTGCTGTTGAAGGACAAGTTTGCATACATGAACCATCACCTATACACAAATCTTCATGAACTGATATTTTTCCTTTAGAATCTTTTTGGAATGTAGGACACGCAAATCTTTCTATACACTCATAAAATAAAGTACATACATCTTTATCAACTTTAACTTTTCTCGTTATGAAAACACCTTTTTTTCGTTGTTCTCTTGTAAATTTCAACATACAAGGATGTTTTGCAATAATAACTTTAAAACCTTCTATTTCTACAAACTCTCTAACAGTATCAATTAGTTTTTTTTGTGAATAAGCATCTATTTCTGCAATATATTTAACGCCAAATGATTCAAGAACTTTTTTTATCGAAATTGAAGATGTGTCGGAATTGAAATTTTTTCCAACCGCAGGATGATCTTGATGACCAGTCATGGCAGTAGTACCGTTTTCCATAACTATCAAAGTAAAATTATGTTTGTTAAAAATAGCATTTATTATTCCCGGAAGACCCGCATGAAAAAATGTGGAATCTCCTATAAAAGTTACAACCTTTCTCTCTTTATTGTTAATAGAAAGTCCTGAAGCTGTTGAATTACCGTGACCCATAGATAATAATACTTGTCCCATATTATAAGGAGGAAGAAAACCTAACGTGTGGCAACCTATATCTGCAACAGTTATATCTTTTTCTTTCAAAGCTTTTTTTACTGCATAAAAAGCTGATCTATGACCGCATCCGGGACACATTTGTGCAGGTCTTTTCGGGACATAAATTTCTTCAAATTTTTCAGAATCAGTATTAGAAATAAGATCTGGCCATAAATTCTTAATTACTTTTTCTACTTTATCAGGAGTATACTCGCCTAACCAATCTTCTAATGAAGATTTCCCAATTATTTTTACATTTAAATTATTTTTATAAGCTATATATACGATTTCTTTTTCAAGAATATCATCAAGTTCTTCAAGGATTTTAATTTCTTCATGTTTTTTTAAAAAATCTATTATAATTTTTTCTGGTAAAGGATAAACAATACCTAATTTTAAAATATCAGGTTTTTTATTTGAGTTCTTTAAAACATCTATTAATGATAAATAAGGACCGCCATAAGTTATAATGCCTCTTTTATTATCTTCGTTAATAAAAACTTTATTAATTTTAGTTTTTTGAGAGTATTCAGAAACGGAATTAAGCTTTTTCAAAGCCTTTTCTTTCATTGGAAACACTTCAGAAGTTATTGGTATGTAAGGACCATTAGAAACGTCAAAATCACTTTTAAAAGAGTTTTCTATAGGAGTATAATTACCGAAATCAACTTTTTGTTTCGCATGACAAACATGAGTTGTCAACCTTAAAATAACAGGCATCTTTAATTTTTTAGATAATTCAGTTGCTTCTAAATACATTTCATAAACTTCTTGTGGAGTAGAAGGTTCGAAAATAGGGGTATAAGAAAGTTTTGCATAATGTCTATTATCTTGTTCATTTTGAGAAGAATTTGCACCAGGATCATCACCAAGAATTATTACCATACCTCCTATCAATTCAAGAAGTGATAACTGGACGAATGAATCTGCCGCTACATTCAATCCAACGCTTTTAAAGAAAACGGCAGATAAATTCCCATTAACACTTGAACCAAAAGCTACTTCAGTTGCAACTTTTTCATTTGTTGAAAACTCGAAATAAAAAGGACGTTTTTCTAAAGGTATAGAGCTAATCGCACCGGCTATTTCAGGTGTTGGAGAACCGGGATAAGAAGTTATTACTTTTGTGTTAGATTCAATCATTGCTCTTACAATAGCAGTATTTCCCATGACAATTTCCGAAAAGCTTTCTTTTTTTAAAAGCATTTCACCCAATAATTTCAATTTGATCGCCTCGCATATTAAATATTTTGATAAAAAGTTTAAAAAAACATTTCTTACTATTACATTATACTACATAATTACGATAAATAAAAGTTCTATTTTAAAGCATAAGAGAAGAAGAAATGTAAAAAATAAAAATTAACTTTGAATTTTATGTTATTATATATTATAATATAGTAGAAAGTTGGAAAGTAGAAAGGGAAAAACCATCAAAACATTATTAAAAAAGATTTTGAATTAATTCCCCTCTTGAGGGGTGGCAATCGTAGATTGACGGGGTGGACAGTTTTTTAATCATTTTCCGTTTTTCCTAATAGAATTCAAATATTTTTGAAAGGGGATGTTTTAAAATGGCAAAAAAAGTATATATTGTAGGTGCTGGAACTGCCGGATTAGCTGCAGGTATAAGACTACAAAATAAAGGATTTCAAGTTGAAATATTTGAAAAAAATGAAAAAATAGGAGGCAGAATGTATCAACTTGAAAAAGATGGATTCAAATTTGATGTAGGGCCTACTATAATTATGATGCCAAAAGTTTATCAAGAGGTATTTGAGCAAACAGGAAGAAATGCCAATGATTACATTCCTATTCAAAAACTTGAACCTATATACACAATTCAATACGATGAAAATCAAACGGTTGATATTTCGACAGATTTAGCACATTTAACTGAATTTTTAGAAGATATAAGTGAAGAAGATACTTTAGGATATTATAATTATTTAACAAAAACATATAAAAAATATTTAGTAGCTAAAAATCATTTTATAGAAAAATCATTCAGAAAACCATCGGATTTTTATAATCCAAAAACATTAATCAACGCTTTAAAACTAAAAACTTTCAACAATGCTTATAACGAAATATCGAAATATGTTAAAGATGAAAGACTAATGAAAATGCTTAGTTTTCAAACTTTGTATATAGGAATATCCCCACATAACGGGCCATCTATTTATACAATAATACCAATGATAGAAACGATTTATGGTGTGTGGTATATAAAAGGTGGTATGTACACTATGGCTTCGAAAATGGCAGAGCTTTTTGAAGAAATAGGAGGAAAAATTCATTTAAATAGTAAAGTAGAAGAAGTAATCATTGAAAATAAAAAAGCCAAAGGAATTATAGTTGATGGTAATAAATATTTTTCTGATTATATTTTAGTAAATTCAGATTTCCCGTATTCGATGAAAAATTTGATAAAAGAAAATAAAAATAAAGGGAAATATACAGATGAAAAGATAGATAAAATGGATTATTCTTGTTCTTGTTTTTTAATGTATTTAGGAGTAAAAGAAAAAATATCAAAAGACCTTCAAGTTCACAATATCATCTTCGCAGAAGATTTTGAAAAAAATATTTCAGATATTTTTGAAGGCGAAGACCCTAAAGATCCATCTGTTTATCTGTATGTTCCCACAAAATTAGATGATTCTTTAGCTCCTGAAGGAAAAGAAGTTTTATATGTTTTAGCTCCTGTACCTGAATTAAAAACAAGAAATAAAGAATGGACTGAAGAAGAAATAAACGAATATAAAAAAATTATTTATGATAAAATAAAAACAAAAAAAGGATTAGAAAATATAGAAGACTTAATAGAATTAGAAATGATTTATACTCCAAATAATTTTAAAGATAAGTTCAATGCGTTATATGGAGCAACATTTGGATTAGCACCGACTTTACTTCAAAGCAATTATTTTAGACCTCAAAATAAATTTAAATACGTTGAAAATTTATATTTCACCGGAAGCTCAGTACATCCGGGAGCAGGGGTTCCTATTGCACTTACATCTGCAAAATTATCTGCTGACGAAATAATAAAAGATTCAGAAGTTTGTGATTGAAAAATGGCATTAAACGATGATTATAAATATTGTGAAAAAATAATAAAAAAAAATTCATTGACTTTTTATAAAGCGTTTTCTTTGTTAGAAGAAACTAAAGCGAAAGCTGTTTATGCAATTTATGCTTTTTGTAGACATTCAGATGATGCTATAGATGTTTATAACTCAATAGAAAAACTTGAAGTTTTGGAAAAAGAATTAAAGCTATTTGAAAAAGGTGAAATTATAGAAAAGCCTTTTTGGAGAGCTTTAAAAGATGTGTTTGAAAAATTTAATATGGATATTAAACCTTTTTATGAAATGATAGAAGGACAGAAGATGGATAATAAATTTTCCAACATAAAAACACAAGATGAATTACTCGATTATTCTTATTATGTTGCAGGAACTGTTGGATTGATGATATTACCAGTAATAGCTTCTAAAAATCATAAAACTTTAAAAGATTCGGCGATAAAGTTGGGCAAAGCTATGCAAATTACTAATATTTTAAGAGATGTTGGAGAAGATCTTAAAAATAATAGAGTTTATATTCCAAAAGAAATAATGGAAAAATTCAATTACTCTTATGAAGATTTAAATATGAAAAATTTAAACGATAATTTTAAAAAATTATGGGAATATGAAGCACAATTTGCACAAAGATTATACGATGAATTTTACAAAGAAATAGATCTTTTTGATTTTGATACAAAAACAGCTGTTTTAACATCTGCAAAATTGTATAATGCAATTTTAGATACCGTTAGAAAAAATAATTACGATTGTTTTAATAAAAAAAATTATGTTAATTTTAAAGAGAAAATAAAAATTATTACTAAAATAAAATCTGAAATTGTTTAAGGGGGCAAGAAAATGAATTTATTAGGGATTTTAGTGTCTGTAGTATTTATTTTTTTTATAATAGGATTATCCTCTTTTTTGACTAAAAAGAAGATTCTAACTGGAGAATCCTCTAGAAAATTTATACATATAGGCGTATCAAACTGGTGGATTATAGCTATGATTTTTTACGATAATTTTATTTATGCATCAATAGTTCCTGCGCTTTTCATAATAATAAATTATGCCTCATATAAAAAGAATATTTTCAAATCTATGGAAAGAGGAAAAGGAAAAGAAGATTTAGGAACGGTATATTATGCAATTTCTTTATTTATACTTGCTATAATAACTTTCAATTTCACTACCCCATATATAGGAGCTATGGGAATATTAGTTATGGGTTATGGCGATGGTTTTGCAGCTTTGATAGGTGAAAAATACGGAAAAATGAAAGTTTTGTTTAATAAAAATAAATCGTTAGTAGGAACATTCACAATGTTTTTTGTTTCGTTTTTTGTAGCTGTTTTAGTTTCTTACTTTGCAGGAGATTCAAGAATTTTTATAAACGCCTTAATTATAGCTTTAGTATCTTCTTTAATAGAATTGATTTCTCCATATGGAACTGATAACCTTACAGTACCACTTTCGGCTTCTTTTATTTATTATTTGATGACGTTATACTGATACATAGAAAAATTTTTTTGAGGTGGTTTTGTTGAATATTTTTATAGGTATATTGTTAAGTAGTTCAATATCAATTTATGCATTTAAAAAAAGATCTTTGAGTAAAAGTGGTACTTTATCAGCAATTTTATTGGGTTCTTTATTATATCTGTTTGGAGGATTTTATTTTTTTGCGTTGATGATATCTTTTTTTATATCTTCTTCTTTACTAACAAAATTTAAAAAAAATAAAAAAGAAGAATTAGAAATTATGCATGAAAAAACCGGAAATAGAGATTACACTCAAGTTTTTTCAAACTCTTTTGCAGCAATTGTTTATGCTTTTTTGTATTACATAACTTCAATGCATGTATTCATTTTAGCTTTTGCAACAGTTTTTTCTGCAACAAATTCCGATACTTGGGCTTCCGAACTAGGAGTTTTAAGTAAAAAAAGACCTTTTTCGATATTAAACGGAAAAATCTTACAAAGAGGAATGTCTGGCGGAATAACTTCTTTGGGGACTTTAGCCTCTTTCTTTGGAGCATTATTGGTATCTTTTGTATTTGTTGTAGGGTATGTTTTTAAATTCAATGGAATTAAGGGTTTTAAAGACATCATAGTTTCTTTTATTTTAATTTTAACTGGAGGATTCTTAGGCTCTATAATAGATAGTATTCTTGGAGCATCAATACAAGGGATTTATGAAAATATTAAAACAAAACAAATTACAGAAAAAAGATTTGAAAATGGAATGGAAAATAAATTGATAAGAGGCTTTAAATTTATCAACAATAATATGGTGAATTTTTTAAGTTCTTTATTAGCAAGTGTCTTGGTTGTTGTTGTATATTATTTCGTATTAAATAATTGAAGAAAATAAAAGTTTATGTTATAATAGTTTGTCATGCAAACTATTGTAGAGGGGTGAATTTTTTGTATATATTAAAAAAAGATGGGAATTTTATTTTTAGAAGTACAAGTGCTAATGGTAAAGGTTTTATAACCCCATTAGCTACAGATGCACATTTACATTTTATAGCCCTTGGAGAAAAATTAAATAGTATTGATTTAGAATTTAAAAGTTTGTCAGAAATAAAAGAAGCGATATTGTTGAAATTGAAGGAAAAACCATCAAAACTTATAATGCGAGGTTGGGCAGAGCCTGATGCAGAACCAACAAAAAAGTTTTTAGATGAAATCAACTCAGAAATTCCTATAATGCTTGTAAGAAGATGCGGCCACATAGCAGTTATTAATTCTAAAACATTTGAAGAATTAAATTTTGAAGGGTTTGAAAAGTATATAAAATTTGATACCGGAAGAATTGTTGAAAGTTCAATTCATCTTTTTTATGAAAAATTTGGTGTTTATACTGATATTCAAAAAAATTTTGAAAAAGTTGAAAATTATATGCTAAATTTGGGGTATGGATTTGTTCATTCAGATGATTTGCATGGAATCAAACCAGAAAATCTCCCATATGAAAACACAAAAATAAAAGTGTTTGAAAAAGTAGCAATTGAGAATTATGAAGATTTAGTTTTTAAATTCAGCAACGGATATTTCAAAAATTTTAATTCAGTAAAAATGTTTTTAGATGGATCTTTTGGAGGTAGAACAGCTTACTTAAAAGAAAAATACAGTGATGCGGATACTAAAGGAGAATTGTTGTGGAGTGAAGAAAACCTCGAAAAAGTTCTAAGATTTTGTGAAAAAAACAAATTTCATCTTGCGATGCATGCGATAGGAGATGGAGCTTTAGATGTTATATTAAATGTTTTTGAAAAAGTGAAACCTATTTTAACTCATAGAGTTATTCATGCCGCTTTAATCCAAAATTATCAGCTTGATATAATTCAAAAACATAAATTAATTCTTGATATGCAGCCAACCTTTATAAAATCAGATATACATATATTAAATAAAAGACTTGGAGATAGAGAGAAATACTCATACAGATTTAAAGAAATAAGTGATAGAAAAATTCCTTATTTTATTTCTTCTGATGCACCTATAGAGAGAGTATGTTGGTGGGAATACCCAGAAATACTCGCAGGACATGGAATCAGTTATAAAGAATCTCTCATGAAATTATTTTATGCCCCTGAAGAAATTGATGGATTTTCAAGAGAGGCAAGCATGGAAGAATATCATCTTCAATATAAAAATAATCCTTTTGAAAATTATGAGTATCCTGAAAAAATATTTATTAAAGGAAATGAAAAAAATTTTCAATCAAAATAAAAGCTGAAAGGCTTTTATTTTTTATGAGTTGTCAAGTGTTAATTTAGGTTTTTTTAGATAACTAAATTCAAATAAAAGCTTTTTTATTTGAAATTCTTTTGATTTGACAATTTTTAAATTTTGTGTTATAATAAAGATGTTTAAAATGACGATATTTCAGCCCCTTTTTTTAAATCTTCTGAAATCCTTTCATTATTCTTTCATTAAAACTACAAAAACGCCTCAAAAATAAAAAAATAATATTTATCGTTTAAGGACATTATTGTTCACAAGTTTTTTGGTCGAAATTTTAGGAGGTGTGTTTTATGAGTACGAAATTTTTTAGTAAAAGCGAAGTATATGTTTTAAAAAAGATAGAAAAAAAAGAAGATTTTTTTGACGAAGATTTTAATTTTAGTAAAAGAGATATAGCAGAATTTTTAAATGAACATCTTGATAAATTTGGTGATCCGGTAGAAGATATAAAGAAATCTATAGATTATGCTTTATCATCATCAAGTGCCAAAGGCGGATTTTTGTTAGTTTTACACGATGAAGATGAAATACTTGGAAGTGTTATAATAAACAACACTGGAATGAATGGATACATACCGGAGCATATTTTAGTTTATATAGCAGTTCATTCTAAATTAAGAGGAAAAGGTATTGGAAGAAAACTTATAGAGGAAACGAAAAAAATTTGTGATGGAAATATTGCCCTTCATGTTGAATATGATAACCCAGCAAAAAAACTTTATGAAAGAAGTGGATTTGAATCTAAATATGCAGAAATGAGATTTGAAAATGAATAAAAAATAAAAGCCGAAAGGCTTTTATTTTTTTGCCTCTTGACAACTATATTCTTATATGTTAATATAGTTATGAAATTAATAAGGAGGTTTTTTTATGCAAAAATATTATTATCAGGCTAACATAGCAAAAAGTATTGCTCATCCTGTAAGATTAGAAATAATAAATATGCTTTTGAAAGAAAAAAAGCAATGCGTGTGTATGATTACTGAAAAATTAAATGTTTCACAATCAGCTGTTTCGAAGCATTTAGATGTTTTGAAAAAAACGGAAATCGTAGATTCTGAAAAAGATGGTTTGAAAGTATGGTATTTTATAAAAAATAAAGAAATATCTATAATTATGAAAGCTCTTGATAATTTATTAATTAAAGAAATTGAAGATAAACAAAAAATTATTTTTGGAGGGAATTTATGAAGAAAACGACAAAATTTGTAATTTTTATTGTTGTATTTTTAGGAGCTTTTTTTATTCCGTTTGAAACCGAAAAAATTCAAGAGGCTCTTTTAGAAGCTTTTCATATGCTTCAGGAATATGCAAGAGAACATGTTTTGTTTTGTTTAATTCCTGCTTTTTTTATTGCAGGGGCTATTGCAAATTTTATTTCTCAACAAGCTGTAATTAAATATTTTGGGGGGCAAGCAAAAAAAATAGTTTCTTATACTGTGGCATCAGTTTCTGGAATGATTTTAGCGGTATGTTCATGTACTGTGTTGCCTTTGTTTTCAGGTATTTATAAAAGAGGTGCTGGAATAGGTCCGGCAACAGCTTTTTTATATTCGGGACCTGCTATAAATATTTTAGCAATTATTTTAACAGCAAGAATATTAGGATGGCAGTTAGGACTCGCAAGAGCAGTAGGTTCTATAATATTTGCGGTTGTAATAGGGCTTTTAATGGCTTTTATTTTTAGAAAAGAAGAAAAAGAAAGACAAAAAGGGGCTTTAAATTTTGGTCAAGATATAGATACTGGAAGAAAAGGGTATCAAAATATATTATATTTTGTTGTTATGATATTAATATTAATATTTGCGACTTGGAGTAAACCTGAAAATAATTCTGGTTTTTGGCATGTTATTTTTACTATCAAATGGCCGCTTGTGATTTCATTACTTGTTGCTTTATTCTTAATTGCAAAATTTTGGTTTAAAAAAGATGAAGTGAAATCGTGGTTTGAATCAACTTGGCAATTTGCAGAGCAAATTTTACCTCTTCTTTTCGCAGGGGTTTTAATAGCTGGATTTTTAATGGGTAGACCTGAATCTGATATGGGTTTAATACCTGCCGAATGGGTAGCTAGATTTGTTGGCGGAAATTCTGTTTTGGCAAATTTTACTGCGTCAATTTTAAGTGCGTTTATGTACTTTGCTACATTAACTGAAGTGCCTATTTTGCAAGGTTTGAGAGGTTTAGGAATGGGAGAAGGACCATCGCTAGCGATGCTTTTATCTGGGCCGGCATTAAGTTTGCCTAATATGCTTGTTATAAGAAGTGTTTTAGGAACTAAAAAAACTGTTGTTTTTGTTTTGTTAGTAGTTGTTATGGCAACGATAGCAGGAACAATATATGGTGTAATAATAGGTTAAAAATAATTAAGGGAGCAGTAATGCTCCCTATTCTACAGAATTTTTAATTTCTTCGTATTTTTCATCAATTTGTTTTTTTTCTTCTTTTATAGTCGTTAATTTTTTTCTTGCATAAGTTAATATATCAAGAGCTTTTTTGTATATTTCTAAAGCATTTTCAATATCATTTTCTTCTGTAGCATTTTGAAAATAGTCGTTAATTTCTTCCAATAAAGCTATTTGCTCTTTAAATTTCATTTTTTCAATATCTTTTTTAGTAAGTTTTATAATTTCTTCCATAATAAAAACTCCTTTTTTTTATTTTAAGATTCCCACGTTTCGCATTTTTTTATAATGCTATCTGCTTGTCCGTCTTTTAATACTATTTGAACTTCGTCATCTTTTTTTAGAAGATTAACAGAATCTATTATTTTTCCATCTTTCTTTATAATACTTCCTTTATTTAAAAAAGAAGCGAAAGGACTGTTTACAGTTAAATTTTGAAATGATTTCGTGATGTTGTTTTCTTTATTTTTTATATTTATATCCATGTAAAAAGAATTATTTTTAATATAATCAAAAAATTTATTTTCTAAAGAATTGGTTAAAACATCAATTTTTGATTTTGTATGAAAAATTTTATTTTGTAAAAGAGTTTTAGTAGATTCATTTAAAATATCATTAATTTCTCTATCAAATTTTGAAAAAGAGGAATCAACTTTTTCTTTTTCTCTTGCAAGTAAATTATTTAAATACATTTTTATTTTATCAAGAGAATCTTTATCGGCAATTTTTTCAATGTTATTTTGAATTATTTTAAAAGAATAAAATATTTCATGTTCCAAATTTTTCAAATTGTCATTATATTCATTTATTTGATTTGTTATGTCTCTTGATACTTCTGTTGGAGTAGAATAATTTTTCCAACTTACATAATCAGGAATAGTTTTGTCTTGTTCGTGACCTATACCTGTTAAAATTGGAATTCTTTTATTGAATGAAGCGATTAAAATACCTAATTTCTCATCATCAAAATACATTAAATCACTTTTTGAACCACCGCCTCTTATAATAACGGCAACATCATAGTCAATTTTTGAAGTCAGAATTTTTCTAAGTGCTTTTTCTATACCGGGAACAGTTTGCGCACCTTGCATAGGTGCGGGGTATAAATGAACAATTGGAATATTAACAGCGTGATTAATATTTTTTTCAAAATCGCCAAAACCTGCAGCGGTAGGAGAAGAAATAACTGCTATTTTTTTAATAGGTTCAAGACCTTTAAGAGAATTTTCGCTAACTCTTAAAAGGTTTTTAAGCTTAAGAGAAGCTAAAATTTTTTTTCTTTTTTTTTCGATTTCAGATTCCCCAAGAGGAAGTATAGAATTTACACTTATAATATATTTCGCCCCTGATTTCCAAAAGTCAATTTTGCCTTTTAATATCCATTTTTTACCGGGTAATTCAGAAGGGGATTTTAAAGTTTCAAAAGAAAAAATATATTTTAAAAGACCTTGCGGTATAAATGCTGTTAAGCTATAGTTTGAATTATTTATTTGTTGAGAAATTTCTATAAACAAATCGCCTCTTTTACTTTTTTTTGCAGAGGTTATATCTGATTTAACTTCAATTTGAGTATCGTAAAGAGGAGACTTTTGAAATATTATTTTTAATTGTTCGGTTAATTCTGCGATGTTTTCAAATTTTACTATATCAGGAAAATTATTTTCCGGAAATAACAATAGTTAACTCACCTCTGATTTCATCTTTTTCATTTAGTTTTATAAGTACTTCAGAAATTTTTCCACGCAAAAATTCTTGATAAATTTTTGTCATTTCTCTTGCAATACATACTTCTCTATCCCCTAGTATATTTTGAATATCGATTAAACATTTTACAATTCTATTTGGAGATTCAAAAAACACTATTACATAATCATTTTCAGTTAAATTTCTTAAAAGTCTTCTTCTGTTTTTATCTCTTGGAAGAAACCCTAAAAAAATAAATTTTGACGCGGGAAATCCGCTGGCGGCAAGTGCCGTTATTGGGGCAGAGGGGCCTGGAATAACATCTATTTCTATACCATTTTCTACACATTTTTGAATCAATTGATAACCTGGATCTGAAATTACTGGCATACCAGAATCACTTATAAGACAACATATATTGTTCTTTTTTATTATTTCAAAAGCGGAAGAAACTTTCCTTTCAGCAGTAGCTTCATTAAAGGTGAATAATTCTTTTGTACCTATTTCAAAATGATTCAATAATTTAATTGAAACTCTTTTATCTTCAGTAAAAATTACGTCTGCTTCTTTTAAAATTTTTACAGCACGAAATGTCATATCTTCAAGATTTCCAAGAGGTGTTCCTACTATAATTAATTTTGACATTTAAAACCTCCAATTTTCAAGCGTTTTAATAATTTCTCTAGGGGATAAATCGGTTTTACCAGCAAATTCAGCGTTGTTATAACCATCTAAAAAAGTTACTTCTTTAATATCCTCTAAAGAGTTAGTTATTTTTTTTAGCTCATTTTCAAAATCATCTATAGGAATACTTTTTTGCTCTATTTCTAAAAGATGTTGTATTTCTTCAAATGGTTTTAAATAATAAATTTTGTTGTTTAAATTGATTAAATTATCTATTATTATTTCTGGATCGTTGTTTATAAAAAATCTTTCTTTTACAACAACTCTCCTTTTAGATAAATTATCGAAATTTATCTCGGTTTCGTTAATTTTTTCTTCTTCTTCTATTCTTTTTTCTTTGCTAATTTCGATTTTACTATTTTTAGTCCATATTTTTTTGTTGCAGTCAAAAACCAAACGATATCTTTCATTAAAATCATACCATTGAGCTATTAAAATTTTTTTAAAACTTTTTTTTACGAGACTATCAAAAAGTTTTTTAGATTTGATAATATATTTTCTTTCTATTTCTATCATAAAAAACCTCCTAAATTGACATGTTTCTATTCTTTTATTTTATCATATATTGTGGTTAAATACAATTCTTTAAAGTATAAATAATTAAAATCGGAATAGGCATAAAAAAAATTGAAAAATATTTGCTTGATAAAATTAAGTTTAATTATAAAATGTTAATTTTTTTTTAATTAAAGCAAACTTGAAAATATATGATAAGTATGATAAAATAATTTAGGTGAAAGTTTTAGAAAACAATATTTTGTGGAGGACTTAAATAATGGAAAACGAAAATTATGTTGCAGAGTTATCTATAGAGGATATTATTAGGATATTTAGAAAGCATATTGTTATTTTTATTCTTACTGTTATATTGGTAGTAGCTGCAACATTTGTTTACTTGATGTATACAACACCAATTTATCAATCAAGCACTACTTTAAAAGTACAACCTTCTTCTGGGTCCTCAATAGGAGATATCTTTGGAGCTGGATTGCAAACATCAAGACCCCAGATTGCTACAGAGATTGAACTTATTAAAAGTAGAAGAAATCTTGAAGAAGTAATTATTAGATTGAATTTACTTGAAGAATATAAAGCTGGTACAGAAAATCCGGATTTAATCAATATAAATTCAGTTATCAATTCTTTAAATAATATGATTTCTGTTTCTTCAGTAAGAGATACTAATATAGTAAGAATTTCTGTGGAATCTATTAATCCAAAACTTGCAGAAAATATTGCCAATGAACTTGCAGATGTTTATAATGAGTTTTTAAAAAGTCTTTCTCAAAATGAATTTACTGTGAGAAGGGAATTTATTCAAAGCCAAATACCTGTTTTAGAGAGAGAATTAGCAATTGCACAAGATGAATTGAAAAAATTTAAAGAGAAAAATAATTTGTTTGTTTTAGAAACAGAAGCTAAAACTCTTTTGGAGTTTATTACTTTTTACGATCAACAGATTAATTCTAAAGAGCTTCAGAAAGCAGAAATAGAAGCATCAATAAAAGTTTTAAATAATCTTTTTGAAAACGAAAGTTATAAAATAGTTTCAAATTCTCAAGCGATATCTTCAAATCAAATTATTCAACAACTTAGAACTAAACTTGTTAATTTGCAAGTAGAATATGCAGGATTATCTTCGACAATGACTTCAACTGATCCTAAATTAATAAATATAAGACAACAAATATTACAAACGGAATCATTAATAAAAGAAGAAGTAGAATTGCAAGTATTTTCAGGAATTGAATCTTTAAATCCTAATTATACAAATCTTTATATGGAATTAATTAACGAGCAAACAAAATTAGAAATAATAAAAAGTAGTATAGAGTCTACTCAAAAACTTGCTCAAGTTTATCAAATAAGATTAAGAGAGCTTCCAGCCCTTGAACAGATAATGATAGATATTCAAAGAAACATAAAAGTTAAAGAAAGTTTGTACATTTTAATGTTGGAGAAACTCGAAGAAATAAAAATAGCAGAAGCAGGAGTTCTTGGTACGGCAAATGTTATTGATAGAGCATATACGCCTAATTCGCCTATAAAACCAAATAAAAAATTAACGATGGCAATAGGCGGAGTATTAGGGATATTTTTAGGGATTCTTTTGATATTTCTAATAGAAATGCTTGATAAAAAAGTGAAAGATGAAGAAGAAATAAAAAGAATTACTAAGGGAACTCCTATAATTGGAAGGATTCCGCATCTTGAAATAGAAAAAATTTATGAAAAACCTGAACTTGTAGTATTAAATAAACCAACATCTCCAGGGGCAGAATCTTATAAACTATTATCTACAAATATAAATTATATTAACGGAACAGAAGAGGCAAGTTGTATTAGTGTTACATCTTCAGGTCCTGGTGAAGGAAAAACGATTACATCTACAAATTTAGCTATTTCATATGCTCAAAATGGTCTTAAAACTTTATTAATAGATGCGGATATGAGAAAACCAAGACTTGAAAAAATTTTAATGATAGAAAGAGCAAAATTGGGAGTAGTGAATCATTTAATTAAAGATGTGCCTTTAGAAAAAATAATTTTAACTGAACAAGGTGGAATAGAAAATTTTGATGTTCTTCCTGTAGGGGTGATACCCCCAAATCCTACAGCACTTTTAACCTCAAACAAATTTAAAGGAATGATATTAAATTTGAAAGAAAAGTACGATAAAATAATAATAGATCTTCCGCCAATGCAGGCGGCAGCGATAGTATCGAAATATACAGATGGTTTATTGTTAGTTATAAGAGCTGATAAGACACATAAAACTGGATTAAAACTTGTAATAGATAATTTTGTTACTTCAGGAACAAATCTTTTAGGAACAGTTATAAATGATATTTCAGAAAAAACGTCAAATTACTATTACTATTACTATTACTATTATCAAGATACCGATAAAAAAGGTAAAAGAAGAAAAAAGAAAGAAAATAAAAGAAATTAAGTTTTAATTATACTAATAATGATCAATTTATTTAAAGGACAGACTTTCATATAATTATGTTTTGAAAGTTTGTTTGCTTTTTTAGTCAAATATATATTTATTATGGAGGAAAAAAATAATGGAAAATGAGAACTACGTCGCAGAATTATCTATAGAAGATATTATTAGGATATTTAGAAAACATATTATTGTTTTTATTCTTACTGTAATAATGATTTTGGTTATTACATTTATTTATTTGATGAATTCAACACCAATTTATCAATCAAGTACAACTTTAAAAGTTCAATCTTCTTCTGGTTCTTCTATAGGAGATATTTTTAGTGTTGGTATGCAAACTTCAAGACCACAAATAGCTACAGAGATTGAATTAATAAAAAGCTTCAAAAATTTAGAAAAAGTAGTGTTAAATTTAGATTTGATTTCAAGATATAAAGAAAATGTAGAAAACCCTGATATTGTTGATGTTGATTATGTTGTATCACGTATTGAACAAATGATCTCGGTTTCTTCAGTAAGAGATACAAATATAGTTAGAATAGCTGTTGAATCATCTGACCCATTATTAGCTCAAAATGTTGCTAATGATTTGGCCGAAGTATATAATCAATTACTAAAAAGTTTGTCTCAAAATGAATTTACTGCTAGAAGAAAGTTTATACAAAATCAAATTCCTGTTTTAGAAAGAGAATTACATTTAGCTCAAAATGAACTTAGAAAATTTAAAGAAGAAAATTCTTTATATTTAATAGACAAAGAAATTGAAAAATTGATTGATTCTATGGTATATTACGATCAAATGATTACAACAAAAGAATTAGAAAAATCAGAGGTTGACTCAACTATAAAAGTAATTCGCAAGCTTTTCGAAAACGAAGATTATAAAATATTGGCAAGTTCGCAAGCTATAACTTCTAATGAAATTATACAAAACCTTAGAAAAAATTTAGTTAATCTTCAAATTGAATATGCAGGATTATCAGAAACAGCAGCTTCTACGGATCCTAGACTGATAAACTTAAGGCAACAAATAATGCAGACAGAAAAACTTATAAAAATTGAAATAGAAAAATTAATGATTTCTGATATAGAATCTTTAAATCCAAATTATATGAATTTATACATGGAACTTATAAATGAACAGACAAAATTAGAAATACTTTCAAGTTCTATAGAGGCGTTGAGGGAAATAGAGTTAATTTTTAAAGATCGTTTGAGCGAATTACCTTATTTGGAACAGATGATGATAGATTTTAATAGAAATGTTAAAGTTAAAGAAACTTTATATATACTTATGCTTGAAAAGCTTGAAGAAGTAAAAATAGCAGAAGCTGGTGTAGTAGGAACTGCTAATGTTATTGATGAAGCAAGATTACCTAAATTGCCTGTAAAGCCAAACAAAAAATTAACAATGGCAATTGGAGGAGTTTTAGGGATATTTCTGGGGATTCTTGTAGTTTTTTTATTAGAAATGCTAGATAAAAAAGTAAAAGACGAAGAAGAAATCAAGAGACTTACAAAAGGATTGGCTATTTTAGGAAGGATTCCTCATTTTGAAGTAGATAAAAAATTTGAACAACCAGAATTGATTGCCTTTAATATTCCTATTTCTCCAACAGCAGAAGCTTATAAATTAACTTCTACAAATATAAATTTTATAAATAGTGAAGAACCAAAATGCATAAGTTTCACCTCTTGTGGACCGGGAGAAGGGAAAACTCTTACATCGACAAATTTAGCTATTTCATATGCACAGAATGGACTTAAAACTTTATTGATTGATTCGGACATGAGAAAACCAAGACTTGAAAAAATTTTGAATATAGAAAAAGTAAAATTAGGAATTGCAAATCATTTAATTAAGAATATTTCATTAGATAGGGTAATTTTGAAAAATCAAAATAATATAGAAAATTTTGATGTTTTGCCTGTCGGAGTAATACCTCCAAATCCTACAGCTCTTATAACATCTAACAGTTTTAAAGAAATGATAGAATCTTTGAAAAAAGATTACGATAAAATAATAATAGATCTTCCGCCAATTCAAGCTGCAGCGGATGCTATGATAGTTTCAAAATATACCGATGGATTGGTTCTCGTGGTTAGGGCGGATAAGACTTTAAAAACAGGCTTAAAATTTGTTATAGATAATTTGAATACTTCTGGAACGAAAATATTAGGAGTTATTGTTAATGATATATCTCAAAAAAGTGCAAGTTATTATTATTATTATTATCATGAAGATGAGAAGAAGAAGCGAAAAATAATTCGAAAAAATGATTAATTATTATTTTTCGAGTAAAGTAAAAGTTTTGTTTTAATTAATTTAAATTTTATTAAAAGTATGATATAATTTACTTAATTAAAAAATTACGGGGGGATAAATAATGATAGACATTCATACGCATCTTTTGCCCGGAGTAGATGATGGGGTAAAATCAAAAGAAGAAACGATAAAATTACTTGAAAATTATAAAAAAAATGGATTTGAACATGTTTTTTTAACACCTCATGTTAATGAGCCTTTTGTTAAAACTGATATTGAACATATAAAAAAAACATTTGATTCATTAAAAAAGGAATTTGATAACACAGGAGTAAAAACTTATCTCGCGTCTGAATTATATTTAAAACCCAACCCCAAAGGTTATATCCCTATTTTAGATCAATTTATATTGATAGAGTTGCCCGTAGATACTTATCCGCATTATGTTTTAGATGAAATATTTGAATTGCAGTTAGAAGGGTATGACATAATTCTTGCGCATGTTGAAAGATATGTTTGGCTTTATAAAAATCCGAAAATGCAGGAAAAATTAAAAGAAATGAACGTATATTTTCAACTTAATATAAGTTCAGTAAATATAAAAGAAGGAAAATACTATTTAGAGAATGATTATATTGATTTTTTAGCTTCAGATAATCATGGTTCAAGTAGGAAAGATATAAATCTAAAGGAATTTAAAAATTATAAAAATTTAATGGATAAATCAAAAAAAATATTGGGGTTATAAAAAAGCAGGGGATTCACCCCTGCTTTTTTTTATCGTCATCATTTATTAAGTTAGCCATCGGATCTTCCATAATTTTATCAAGACCACCCATAACATTTCCAAGCATTTCATAATATTTATCTTTTTCTTCCGAAGTAAAATTTTCACTCAAAAATAAGTCTAGTTTATCAAAATCAGCGTCTGGATTTTTTTTAAAAAATTCTTCTATTTTTTTTAAATTTTTTTCCATAAAAACCTCCACATTAAAGTTGCATTCTCATTATTTCTTTATAAGCTTCAACTATTTTATTAGTAACTTCTGTGGTTAACCTTAAAGAAAGTGACGCTTTTTCTGCAGCAACAATAACTTGATGCACATCAGTTGTTTTACCAACAACATAATTTACAACTTCTTCATTTGCATTATTTTGAAGATTATTAACTTCATTTATAGCGTCTTTAAGCATATTTTGGAAGTTTAAACCATTAGTGTTTTTTTCTGTATTGTTCTGATTTTTTTGAATAAGCGAACTGTCTATTCTGTTAATTCTTTCGATCATAATAAATCACCCCTTATTTCCCTATATTTAGTGCTGAGTTATACATGTTTTTTGCAGTAGATATAACTGAAGCATTTAAATCGTACGCTCTTTGTGCTGTAATCATATCAATCATTTCATTTAATACATTCACGTTAGGATATTCAACATATCCTTCTTCATTTGCCTCTGGATGCGAAGGGTCATACTCAAGCCTAAAAGGTGCATCATCTTCAAAAATTTCGTTTACTTTAACTCCTGAAAATTGAGAAGTTCCGCTTAATGTGTTGTTTAAAACTTCTTGAAAAGTAACACCTTTTCTTACATAAGGTCCTCCATTTTCTGTTTTTGTGGTATCAGCATTTGATAAATTTTGAGAAATTACATCAAGTCTAAATCTTTCGGCCGTCATACCACTCGAAGCAACGTTAATTGTTCTAAAAAGGCTATCCATTATTTAACACCTCTCAATACTGTATCGTATCTTTGAATTGCATATGTCATAAGACGACTTTGCGAAGAATAATTTAAAGCGTTTTGAATCATTAAAGAATTTTCAGTATCAATATCAACGTTATTTCCATCATTTCTAAGAGATTTCGAATCATCTTCTAAAATTTTTGCTTGAACATTTTCTAAATATGGTGTATTATTGATATGTTTCTGATTATTTGTTTTTAATTTTAATTGGTCAGAATTGCCTAAGGCTTTTTTTAGTTCGTCATCAAAAGAGATGTATTTTCTTTTATAGTTAGGAGTACTAAAGTTAGCCATATTTTGAGAAATGACTTGATGATTTTTTACAGAAGCATCCATAGATAAAGGTAAAACTTTAAAATTTATATCAAACAATTTGATCCCCTCCTGATATATTTTTCTTTATTAATTATATTATATCCTAAAAAATGGTGGAGGTTACATATGAAAAAAATTTTTATGGTAGGATATTATGGGCAAAATAATTTTGGTGATGATTTACTTCTTAAATCCTTTATTAAACTTTTATGTGAGATAAAATTTGATGGGCTTTTAAGCATACCTTTTGATAAAGAATGGGAAACGCCAAAAGAAGATTTAACATTTCAGATTCAAAAAATTAACAAATTTGATTTCCTTAATTTATCAAAACATATTAAAAGTAGTGATGTTGTTATATTTGGTGGTGGAAATCTTTTTCAGACGGAAACATCGTTCAGAAGTTTTTATTATTATTATTATGTCGCAAAAACAGCTGTTACCAATAATAAGCCTTTTTTACTTTTATCACAAGGATTCGGGCCCATGAAAAATAAATATGCACATAGTTTATTGAAAAAAATTTTAAAAAATGAAAAAACAACAGCGGTTTTTAGAGACAAAACTTCTTATATGTATTCAAAGCGGTTTAATAATTCTTCTTTTTTAGGAACAGATATAGCTCCTTATGCTATAAATGAAAAAATAAAAAATAATTTAAAAAAGGAAAATAAAATATCTATTTGTTTGAAAAATAATTATGAAAATGTGAATGATTTAATAAAATTTGTTTCTTTATTTGATAATTACGATATTTCTACTTTGATTATAAATTCTAATCAGGATACTATGATGAATTATAATTTTGTTGAAAAATTAAGAGATGAAAATAATTTGGAAGCATCATTTCCTATAAAAGAAACAGAAAAAGTTCTTGAAGAAATTCAAACTTCTTCTATTGTAATCTCCGATAGACTTCATAGTTCATTAATAAGTATTTATAGCGGAGGTATAACTTTAACTTATAGAAACAGTAAAAATATAAGAGTATTAAAAACAATTGACGAAAATTATAACTTTTTTTATAAAAATTTGGTAGATTTACCAAAAATATATTTTGATTTAAAAGAAAAGGATTTTGATTTTGAGATTATGTCAAAAAAATTTGATTTAAAAGTATACGAAACCGTAAAAAAAATAAAAGAAATTATTCAAAACGTCTTATAATTTGTAGTTTTTCCTCATCGGTAGATAATACTAGTACTATGTTATTATCAGGAGCATAAACATCTATAGGATAATCGCCTACAGAAATTTCTTGATAAACAGTTTTACTTTCTATTATATAAAGTTTATTTTCAATATGGGAAATAGCATATAGAAATTTTCCGTCTGGGGAAATAGAAATTTCCTTTATAGGGATTTCATTTAAAATGCTGAAAACTTCTTTTTTTAAAGGGTTAAAATAGTAAATCCCGCCCATTAAAGAATTGGCAACAATATAATCTTTATAGTTTAGTATTGTGTTTGAATAAGCACCAAGATTCGCAACTTTTTTTTGAGAGATTAAAGAATTTTCATATAATGTTCCATCAAAGTAAGATATAATATACGTTTTTCCATCTTTTTCAAGAATATCTTTAGGGAATCTTATATTTTGATAATTAAAGATATAAGTGTTTTTATCTGGATTAAAAAAAAGAAAATTTGTTTGAAATGCGCCATCAACAACATTGTGGAAAAGCGGGATGTAAATTTCACCGTTTGCTTTTCTGATTGCAGGAGATCTTACAGGCATATTTGAAACGGACTTTATATTTAAATCTTTATCTAAGATATATACTTTATCTGTTCTAAAAGAAGTTAAATAAATTTTTGAGTTATAATAGAAAATTTTTGTAGGTCGTGAATCAAGGCTAATTCTTTTTATAACTGTGTTTTTCGATAATTTCAAAACTTCTGATCTTGAATTGTCAATTATATAAAAATATTCTCCATCATAAACTCCGCCCATTGGAATTACTGCATTTTCATATTTAAAATATTCAAAAGTAAAAAAATCAATAAAATGAACAGTTCCATCATAATCTGAAATAATTGCATAATTATAATTACTTTGAATATGAAAAGCTCGTTTACCAATGTCAAAACTTTTTATAATTGCAAAATAATCACTACAAAAAATCAAAGAAGCAAGTACTAAAGAAAAAAACAAAAAAATTTTTTTAATAAATCACACCTCCCAGTTCAACAATTATACTATAAATAATTATTATTACAATCAAAAAACATAATAATTTTAACATACTTTGATAAAAAATCAATAATTTTATGTAAATAATTATTGTAATTAAATGTGAATTGTAGTATAATATGAATACCTTAGGAATAAAAATTTTTTTTATCAATTGACGAGGTGAATAAATGATACTTGTAGCTATTATAGGAGGAAGCGGTTCGGGAAAAACGAGTGTTGCGAAAGAGCTGATTTCCTTTTTTCCATCTAAATCAAATCTTTTAAGTATGGATAATTATTATAAAGACTTACCTTCGGGAGTAGATCCTAGAAATTTTAATTTTGACGATCCAAAAGCTTTTGATTTTGAATTATTTGAAGAAGATTTGAAAAGAATAAAAAGCGGAGAAGATATAAAGCTTCCAGTATATAATATGGTAACGTATAGAAGAGAAGCCGGAATAATGATAAATTTTGAAGTTAAAGATTTAATAGTAGTTGAAGGTCTTTTCCTTCTTTATAACAGACACATCTCTGATTTTTTTGATTTTTCAGTTTACATAGACGCTCCTTCTGATGAAAGGCTCATAAGAAGAATAGAAAGGGATACTGTAGAAAGAGGAAGGACTGTGGAGAGTATTTTAACTCAATATAGAAAATACGTTGCTCCATCTTTTAAAACGTTTATTGAACCTCAAAAATATTATTGTGACATAGTTTTACCTGAAGGAGCGAGTAATAAAATAGGAATGAACATAATAAAAAATGCGATAGAGAAAATGCTGGAAACAAAACAGGAGGGGATTAGATGAAAAAACTTTTATTATTAAGTCTATTACTTATAATTTCAATTACACTCTTATCTTTTGACGTAGACTTAGTTAAATCACATTATAAAACTTTTATTAACGAATATGAAGAAAACAACCGCGAAGAAGTTTTAAAAGTTTTTTTTGATGAAATGGATAATTTGGGTTTATATAGATTTTATAGAAACAAAATGATAGGAACAGCAGAATTCTCAGATAGACCTACAAGCATTCAGACTTACTTATCAAGAATACATCAAAACATGAAATTCAAATCTATAGAAGAAGAAATGGCTTTTTCAGCATTCTTGGTATATGTTCAATCTGAATTGTCAGGAACAAGAATGACGTTAGAAAGATTAAGATCAATGCCTGCACATTTTACAACGGTTCAAAAATATATTCAAGAAATGCAAGAAGATTCTTTAACATATTTAGGGAATGTAATTGCTTATTCTTTAGGGTTAGTAGAAGATTCTCCTTATAAAGATATAAAAAAATTTCCAATGAACGCAAGATTAACCAGCCCCTCATGGTATTTATATTTAGATGAACCAAGCGATGTTTTTGATGAGCTTATAAAAGAAAACAAAGAAGAATTTGAAAAAATGATTGAAGATCTTTCAAAAACAAGATTAACAGGATCTAATTTAGAATTTGAAATTGATGGTATATCCGAACATTTTTTAACAGACTTAAATTATTATGCTAACTTAAATATAGAAAACTTAAGGATTTTTTTTATTGAGGAATCTTCAAAAAAATTCAATTTTTCTTTGTTAAGATTTTTAGTATATTTAATAGCAGGAATAATAGTGTTTATTTTTGCAAAAAAATATTTAAAATTTTATATAATAGGTTTATATGGTTTAGAAATAATATACTTTTTATTCTTTTTTGATATTTCAAGAGATATAATCAGTTCATTTGTTTATGGAAGTATTATTGTTTTATCAGTTTTTCTATTTGGGATAATTACATTATTAAGAGTTTTTTCAAGGAATAAAAATATTTTACAAAGATTAAGCGATTTATTTGTGTTTTTAGGAATAGTTTTGATTTTAATTTTACCTACGTATCAAATAATCGATTTAACTATTGATAAAACAAATGAATTTAAAAATACTTATTTTGAAAATCAGCTTTTAAATGATACTATAATTTATCAACATGCTAAAGTTAATAGACATATAAACGTTTTGAAATCTCTTTTAGGGACAGAATATTCTGAAATAAATTCGTTTTATTCTGCAAGAACGAGCAGATATATTCAAGATAATATAAATGCAGGAATTTTTGATTCTATAAATATTCAGAGTAATAACGTTAGAATTAATTTGAATAGAGATGGTTTGCTTTATTCAAATGTAGATTTTCATAGACAAAGTTTAGAAAATTATTCTGAGAATATAAAAAGAATATTAAGAGCATCAAAATTTAGAGAAGGTTTTATAGAAAATGAAGTTAAAGATATAAAAAAAGAAATTGAAAATATTTTTAGATATTCAGATTCGGATTTTAGAAAAAAATTTAACGCAGAGTTCGATAAATTTTTTGCAGCAAGTGATTTGTTAGAAGGGTACAAAAATGATTTTGAGAGTTTTAAAAACGATATAGAATATTCTGAAAAAATTCCTTTAAATTTATACAATACGGGGCACGGAACAAAAATACTTGTAATATTTTTCTTTTCTTTAATTTTGTTTATAATATTTGAAAATAAAAAATTTAAATTTGTTACATTTATAGGTATGCTATTTGCATCATTTTTGATGTTTATAAAACCGACTTACCTTGATATACTTTCAGAGGTAAGATATCCAATTATTTATTCTTCAGATTACACATCAAGTTTAATTGTAGGTTTAATAATGATAACTTTATCATTAACCATCTATTTCAGAAGGGGAGGTATTAGAAAATGAAAAAGATTTTAACGGTATTATTAGTATTAACTTTTGTTTTAAGTTCTTTTGCTTTTAAGGCAACTATGATCACAGACGTTGGAGGTTTAGGAGACAAATCATTTAATGACGGGACATGGGCAGGAGTAGTTAGAGCAAGAGAAGAATTAGGGATTGATATCGAAATAATTATTTCTACAGAACAAACAGATTATGTTGCGAATTTACAAAGAGCAGCACAAAATTCGGATGTTGTTTTAGCGGTAGGTTTTTTGATGGCAGATGCATTATTCAATGTTGCACCTCAATTTCCTAATGTTAGATTTATAGGTATTGATATAGGCCCATCAGAAGGTCAAACTGTTCCTACAAACATAGCATTATATTTGTTTAAAGAACAGGAAGCAACTTTCTTTACAGGTTATTTAGCTGCAGCTACAACAAGAACAGAAAAAGTTGGATATGTAGGCGGAATGGAAATTCCTCCAGTTATAAGACTTGAAATGGGATACAGAGCAGGTGTTGCAGCATACAATCAAATCCATAACACTAACGTTCAAGTTTTAAGAAGTTATGCAGGAGCATTTGACAATCCAGCAACTGGTAAAAGAATGGCAGAAGCTCAATTCAATCAAGGTGCAGATATTATTTTCCATGCTGCAGGAGCGACAGGAAATGGAGTAATTGATGCTGCAAGAGAAAAAGGAGCATCTTTTTATGGATTATCTCAAAATGCGCCGTTAACAGCAATCATTGAAGCTTTCTACAAAAATGATGCAGGTTTTTTTGCTATCGGTGTTGACGTTGATCAAGATTATATGGCTCCAGGATACGTTTTAACTAGTGGTATGAAAAGAGTTGACGAAGCAGCTTTCAGAGGAATAAGCACAGCAAGAAGAGCTAGAGGTTTTGAAACAGGAGTAAATATTCTTGACCTTGCACAGCAGGGTGTAGGTATGTCTCCAATGATGTACACAAAAGGATTAGTTCCAAATAGAGTATTTGCTGAAATGGAATATTTAGAAAAATTGATAGTAGAAGGAAAACTCGTTATTCCAGAAAATGCTACACAATTAGGAACATTTAACGTATCAGGAATAGTATTTCCGTTCTAATTAAAATTGGGAGATGGGTTTCCCATCTCCCTTTAATATATAAAATTTTAATAAGCTAGTCAGCAGAAAGTTGGAAAGATTAAAAAGAAGTTTCAGTTTTTGAAACCCAGGTTTTTTAATGTAGTGTAACAGCCACGCAACACTATGCACAGCGTTACAGCACTTATGACGACATAAATATTTTTATAGTAGATGTAAGGAAAAATATAAAAACTAAACGTTTATAATGATGAAGGGGTAAATAATGATAAAATAAACGCTCGCAAGAGTTCAAATTTTCTAAAAAACAGATTTCGCTCTGAGATAAAAATGCTAAAAATAGCAAACTCGCTACGCTCAGACATGCTATTTTTTTAACGCATTTTATCATCCGCTCAATTGTTTTTTGAACGAAAATTCTCAATTGTTCGCTACTTTATTTTATCAATATTTACCATCAAAGCATTATAATAAAAAAAATTGTGTCACTTTTAACTTTTCACTATTTAAACGCTTAACCAATTAAACATTAAATGTTTTTCCCGACAAAATAACCAACTTTAAAATCAATATTTACCATCAAAGCATTATAATAAAAAAAATTGTGCCACTTTTAACTTTTCAGAATTTAAACGTTTAACCATTTAACCATTTAACCAATTAAACATTACCAACTTTAAAATTAAAATTTTATATATTAAATACAAAAGATATATGAGGAGGTTTTTTTATGTCGAACAAACCTGAAATTGATTATAAAGAATATGCAGTAGTGATGAAAAATATTGTAAAAAAATTCCCTTCGGTTCTTGCTAATGATAACGTGAATTTAGAAGTAAAAAAAGGTGAAATTCACGCACTTATAGGTGAGAATGGTGCAGGTAAATCTACTTTGATGAATCAACTTTATGGATTATATGATCCAACTTCTGGCGAAATATATATTTCTGGCGAGATGAAAACTTTTAAAGGGCCAAGAGATGCTATAAATGCAGGAATAGGGATGGTTCATCAACATTTTATGCTTGTTGATAATTTAACTGTTGCTGAAAATGTTGTTTTGGGATCAGAAACAAGAAACGGAATATATTTTAATTTAAAACAGGCAAAAAAGAAAGTAAAAGAACTTTCTGAAAAATATGGGTTAAAAGTAGATGTTACAGCTAAAATAGAAGATTTGTCTGTTGGGGCACAACAACGTGTTGAAATAATTAAAACTTTATATAGAGGCGCTCAAATACTTATTTTAGATGAACCTACAGCAGTTTTAACTCCTCAAGAAATAGATGAATTATTTGTGATAATGGAAAAATTGAAAGAAGATGGTAAAACGATTATTTTTATTAGTCATAAACTTCATGAAGTTATGAATGTTTGTGATAAAGTTACAGTAATGAGGATGGGTAAAGTTACTGGTAGTGTTTTCACAAAAGAAACTAACGAAAAGCAACTCGCAAATATGATGGTTGGTAGAGAAGTTGTATTAACGGTTGAGAAAACAGCGAAAAAACCAGGCAAAAAAATTCTTGAAATTGAAAAAATATGGATAAAAGATAATAGACATTTAGAGGCTGTTAAAGGATTAAGTTTTGAAGTTAAAGAAGGTGAAATTTTAGGAGTTGCAGGAGTTGCAGGAAATGGTCAGACTGAACTTGTAGAAGCTTTAACGGGTCTTAGAAAAATAGAAAAGGGACATTATTATTTTAAAGAAGAAGAAGTAACAAAAAATAATGTAAAAGAACTTAGAGAAAAAAATATTACACATATACCGGAAAATCGTCATAAACATGGAATGGTTTTAGAATATCCAAATTATTATAATTTAATTATGGGATCTCATTATAAAGAACCTTTTGCACACAGAGGATTTTTACGTAGAGATAAAATAATGGAAAAAACAAAAAATTTACTAAAAAAATTTGATGTAAGACCTCCTGTAGCAAATTTAGAAACTGGAAATCTTTCTGGGGGAAATCAGCAAAAAGTTGTTATAGCGAGAGAAGTATCGAGTAATCCAGAATTTGTTGTAATAGCACAACCTACTAGAGGACTTGATGTTGGAGCTATTGAATATGTTCATAAAGAAATACTTGGATTGAGAGAAAAGAATATAGGGATTCTTTTAATTTCTATGGAATTGGAAGAAGTATTATCTCTTTCAGATAGAATAATTGTTATGTATGAAGGAAAAATAATGGGAGAATTCAAACCAGAAGATTTATCTATTGGAGAAATAGGTTTGCTAATGGCGGGAAAAACTCTCGAAGAAGTAAAAGTAATTTCAGAAGTAGAAGCACATGCGAGTCATTCAGGGGGTGATGATAAATGAAATTTTTAACAAAAAATAAATTAATGCCTTTTTTAGTGCCTATATTAGCTGTTTTATTTTCATTAATTATTGCCGCTTTAGTAATTTTAATGATAGGTAAAAATCCTTTTAGCGCATATGCAAAATTAATAGAAGGTGCTTTTGTAGGAAAATTTGCGTGGGCAGATAATATCACAAAAATGACGAGTTTACTTTTAACAGGTCTTGCTGTAGGTTTTGGGTTTAGAGCAGGCGTGTTTAATATAGGAGCCGAAGGGCAGATGGCTGTTGGTGGTATGATGGCAGTTATTGTTGGAATAAATATGGGAAATGTTCCTGCGATATTAGCAATTCCAATTACTATGATGGCGGGAATACTAGGTGGAGCAGTTTGGGCATCTATTGCGGGATTTTTAAAAGCAAAAACAGGAGCACATGAAGTTATTACAACTATAATGTTAAACTGGGTAGCCTATCATTTAAGTAATTATTTAGTGTCAAGTCCTTTAGCTGTTGGAGACGGAGTTCCTAAATCTCCTGAAATAGCAAGAAGTGCACAACTGCCTCCGTTGTTAACTGTAGGTGCAGCGTCAGTACCTTCTGGAATAATAATAGCTTTAATAGCTGCGGTTGTTGTATATATAATTTTAGAAAAAACAACTACTGGATATGAAATAAAAGCTGTTGGATACAATCCTTATGCGGCAGAATATGGCGGAATTTCTATAAGTAAAAATATTGTATTAACAATGGCAATATCTGGTGGATTAGCTGGGTTAGCTGGGGCTATGGAAGTAATGTGCGTTTATCATAGAGTCTTTGGAGCTTTTACAGGCGGTAGAGGATTTGACGGTATTACAGTGGCACTTATAGGACAAAATCATCCTCTTGGAATGATTTTTTCATCGTTCTTAATTTCTTCATTAAGGTCAGGTGCGGGAGATATGCAAACAGCAGGTATTCCTGAAGATATTGTAGTATTAATTCAAGGTATTATAATATTCTTTGTAGCGGCTGACAGAATTATAAAAACAATTATTAATAAAACATCTGATAAAATAGCTGCTAAAAAAGGTGGTGAGCAGGTATGACTTGGGTAGAAGCAATTTTCACAGCATTATCCTCCCCATTGTTCTATAAATTAACTATTATGTCTGCTCTTCCTTTAATTTTTGCAGCAATAGGTGGAGTATTCAGTGAAAAAACAGGTGTTACTAATATAGCACTTGAAGGTATTATGAAATTAGGAGCTTTCACTTCTATCGCTTTCGTTTTTATAACAGGAAATGTGTGGATAGGTCTTATGATGGGATTATTTTCGGGATTAATTTTGGCTTTTCTTCATGCATACGTTTCGATAGAATGGAAAGCAAATCAAATAGTTTCTGCTACAGCATTAATTCTAATTGCAGAAGGGTTAGTTGGATTTTTGATGATTCCAATTTTTGGGCAAGAAGGTCAAACTGATTTTGTAGAAAAATTACCTTTGATAAGAATAGAATTCTTACAAAAAATTCCATTTTTAGGAGAAATTATTGGAGAAATAACAATTTTCTTTTATATAGCGGTTGCAGTTATAATAGCATCATGGTTTATAATTTATAAAACTCCTTTAGGTTTGAGAATGAGAGCAGTTGGAGAAAATCCAAGAGCAGCGGACACACTTGGAATTAATGTAAAAGCGATAAGATATTTTGGAGTTTTAATGAGTGGGCTTTTCGCAGCTTTAGGAGGGATTTACATAGCTTTAGGAGATTTAGGGCAATTTCAAGAAGAAATGCCTGCAGGAAGAGGATTTATAGCACTTGCTGCAATGATTTTAGGTAACTGGAGTCCTATTGGAGCGATGTGGGCCGCACTACTTTTTGGAGCAGCAGAAGCTTTAAATATTCAACTTCAAGCTATACTTGATTTACCTTCGGAAATACAGGCGTTGTTGAATCTATTACCATTTATTTTAACAATAGTCGTTGTGGCTGGATTTGTTGGAAAAACAAGATCTCCAGCAGCAAGTGGAAAGCCATACGAAAAAGAATAAAATACTTCGCCTCTTTCACAGAGGCGAATTTTTGTTGGAGTTAATAAAATGTTTGAAGAAATTTATTTTGATAATTATAAAAGTTTAATAGGTGCAGATGAAGCCGGAAGAGGGCCTTTAGTCGGACCTGTATTTGCGTGTGCTGTAAAAATTGAAAACAAGAGAGAATTAGAACTCATAAGTCTTTTAGGGAAAGACTCTAAAAAGCTTACTGAAAAAGATAGAGAAAGAAGATATGATAAAATAACTAAAAATTTTATTTATTCTGTAAAATATAAAGGCTCTGAAGATATAGATTTAAACAATATATTTATTTCTTCTCAAGAAGCTATTAGTGAATCGGTAAAAGATTTGAAACCAAATAAAGAAAATATTTCTTTAATAGATGGAAAAAGTTTTAAATTTAATTTTAACTTTGAGTGTATAATTAAAGGTGATGACAAATCAAGTTTGATAGGAGCAGCATCTATTATAGCAAAAGTTTCAAGAGATAGATATATGATTAAACTTTCTGAAAAATATGAAGGTTATTTTTTTGAAACACACAAAGGATATCCTACTAAAAAACATATTGAAAGAATTAAAGAAAAAGGTATTTTTGAGGAATACAGAATAACTTTTAATCCTGTAAAAAAAATGATTTTAGACGAGGAAATAATTTTAAAAAAAGAATTATTTTCTTTGCAGAGACTTTTAAGAATAGGAGTGTTATAATTGAAAAATGAAATATCTAATAAATTTATAGAATTGATTGAAATAATGGAAAGATTGAGAAGTGAAAACGGATGCGAATGGGATAAGGAACAAACGCATGAATCTTTAAAACCTTATGTAATAGAAGAAGCTTATGAGGTCGTTGAAAGTATTAATTCAGGTCATTATGAAGAATTATCTGATGAACTCGGAGATTTGCTTTTGCAAATAATTTTTCACGCACAAGTTGCAAAAGAAAATGGCGCTTTTGATATGGAAGATGTTTTAGATAAAATTAATGATAAAATGATAAGAAGACATCCGCATGTTTTTGGAGATTCAGAAGGATACTCTTATGAACAATGGGAAAAACTTAAAGCATTAGAAAAAAAAGAAGAAAAATTTTCTAGAATAGGCAAATATAAAAAAGGGTTACCACCTCTTACTCAAATAAGAAGGCTATACGAAAATTCTTTAGCAGTTGGATTTGATCCTTATTATCAAAAAGATTTGATCGAAGAAATGAAAAAAGATTTAGATGAAGGTAATCATTATGAACTTTTAAAAAAACATATGTATTTATTAGTTAAAGAAAAAATAGATGTTGATAGTACACTACAAAAAATTTCTAAAGAATTTCATGAAAAATTTTTAAAGTTAGAAAAAGAATTAGGAAAAAATTTTAATAATAAGAATAATATTGAAAAACAAAAAGTATGGAATAAAATTGAGGAGGGTAATTTATGAAAAAGAGTTTGGTATTGCTATTAGTTATTCTTACCGCATTTACAGTTTTTGCTTATGACAGAACATATCAAGATATCGGTGAAAATATTGTTGCAAAGGTTAACGGCGAAATCATAGAATTGAATCTTTTAAATGCTAGATCTAATTCTGTACAGCTTTTTTCTCAAATAAGAGAAATTAATCAAGATTTTTTTAATCTTTTAATTTATTCTGATGAAGGAAACAAACTTTTAGATTTATATTCTAAAGACGTTTTAGAAAGAATCATAAATCAAATCTTATTTATTCAATTTGTTGAATCAAAAGAAATAGAGATGTCAAGAGAATATTTGAAAGAAATGATATATGATAATGTAGAAAATTTATTTTCTGATCCATCATACACAAAAGATGAACTTGAATATTTTCTTTTATCTCAAGGTTATGAAGACAAAGAGTCATTAAAAGTAGATACGTATTATAAATATTTATATGATAATTCAATTCAAATGCTTTATGAAGTTATAGCATCAGAATATCAGATAAGTGATGAAGAAATAAAAAAAGAATACGATACTAATAAAAATTTATATGTTTCTAAGCCTACTGCTGAAATTAAAATGATTAGATTTTCTAATATAGACGAAGCCTCAAGAACTTATAAAAGAATATTAGATGGATATTATTCTTTTGAAGAAGTATATGCAGAAATTGAAAAAACAGGAGATGCAAATAATTTACCTGTAGAAATAACAGATGAAGAAAGTGAAATTATGCAAATTATAAAAAATAATCCTGTAGGATTTGTTTCAAAGCCAATGGAAGCTGTTAAAGCCGGAGAATCATTTTTCTTTAAAATAGATAAAAAAAATCCTTCAAGACAATTATCTTTTGAAGATGTTAAAATGACTATAACGTATAAATTACAAGATGAAAAAGCAAAGATTTATTTTGAAAACGATTTAGATAAAGATTT
>Ga0334898_1000860_pt1 | contig 41354 bp, 36 predicted proteins | sample GraSluR3_MG_10_FD_207228 | JGI IMG/M metagenome (GOLD analysis project Ga0334898, IMG submission 207228) | Sludge microbial communities from methane-producing bioreactor in Wageningen University, Netherlands - Granular Sludge_3_08-R3 | ecosystem: Engineered > Bioreactor > Anaerobic >... | reverse complement strand
AGTACTCCACCGCCTCTTTTTTGAATTCCTGTGTATACTGTCTTAATTTTCTCTCCATATTATTTGAACCTCCAATGGTTTAAATTATAGTCTTATCTAACTGTCCAGTAAAGCGGGGGAAGTTCAATAGGTTGATACTATTCTCAAAGGGGAATAATAAAGGAATAGAATCGGGTAGAAATACTGTTTTTAGTTTTCAGTTATTAGTTTTTAGTAAAATATTGTGGGGATAATTGGATGAGATTGCTTCTTCGCTACGCTCATCGCAATGACAGGAAGAGGGAAAATAAGCGCAATGACAGGAAAGAATTTCACCCCCACCTTTATCCTCCCCCCTCAAGGGGGAGGAGATGAAATAAGATAATCCTCACATCAATTGGAAGGAAATGAAAGAAGGGTAAATCCTTGCCTCAAGGAGGATGTTCATGTTGGTCCGGTCCTTCCCTTCAAGGGGTAGGTTCACTTCTCCTCAATTGGGAGGAAAAGTAAGAGAAAATTCTATCCTTCCCACAATGGAGAGGGAATATAAATGTTCAACCATACTAGAATAAATCGTAAGAATATTTATTCATTCTTTCTTTTTAATTTCTTTTATTACATACACGATACTAACGACTAAATACTGATCATACTTCCCTCTCCACTCGGTGGGAGAGGGTTAGTGTGAGGAGGAAGTTAAAATATTATTTAGTTTCTGCCGATGCCATAATATTTAAAACCAAATTCCTTAACTTTTTCCGGTTCGTAAAGATTTTTCATATCGAAAATATAATTATCTTTCATTACACTTTTTAACCTATTCAAATCCAAATTCCGGAACTGATTCCACTCAGTTAAAACAACTAAGGCATCAGCATTATTGGCAGTTTCGTATTCGTCCTGGCAATATGTTATTTCTTTTAATATTTTTTTGGTATTCTCCATAGCCCTGGGGTCAAAGCATTGAATTTTTGCACCTTTTTTTAAAAGTATTTTTATTATATCAATTGCAGCGGATTCCCGAATGTCGTCCGAATTTTGCTTAAAGGCAAGCCCTAGAATACCAATCTTTTTATTTTTTAGTGTTCTCATTTCTTGCATCATTTTATCAACAACTATCTGTCTCTGACGTGAATTAACCTCAATGACTGCCTTGAGCAGTTTAAAATCATAGTTAAGATTATTGGCAATGGCATGAAGTGCCCTGGTATCTTTAGGGAAGCAGGAACCACCATAACCAGGTCCGGGATGTAAGAATTTTGGGCTAATACGCCCATCCATCCCCATAGCTTTTGCAATCTGATGTACATCTGCCCCTACCCTGTCACATAAATTTGCTATTTCATTAATAAAGGTAATCTTGGTTGCTAAAAAGGTATTACAGGCATATTTTATCATTTCGGCTGTCTCTAGATTGGTAAAGACAAATGGTGTGTCTAAAAGATAAAGAGGGCGATAGATTTCCTGCATTATTTTCTTTGCCTTCTCTGACTCATAGCCAATGACAATTTTATCCGGATGGGTAAAGTCATAGACTGCTGAGCCTTCCCGGAGGAATTCAGGATTGGAGATGATGTCGAAGGGCGAGGGATTATTTGGAGAATTTGGGCATGGATTGTAGGTTGAAAGGTCTCCGGGGTTGATGTTGTTTGAGATTGCTTCGTCGCTTCGCTCCTCGCAATGACGGGAGGGCAAAGGCTCCTCGCAATGACGAGAGGGCAAAGGCTCCTCGCAATGACGGGAGGGAAAAGTCTTCTCGCAATGACCAGGGTAAGGAATCTCCTTGGTATGACCAAAAAAAGATGAATTCTTACAATCTCCTTGAATATTGTCAATACTATTGTTATTTTTAGAATCTTGTAAAGCTTGTAGATAATCTATAATAATCTTTTTGATTTTGCGGGCGGTGCCGACTGGAACAGTGCATTTGTTTACGATAACCTTGTATCCATTAATATGTTTGGCAATTTCCCTGGCAACCTGTTCTACCTGTTTTAAGTCGGCAGAACCATCACCATTGGGTGGGGTACCAACTGCAATATAAATAACCTGCGATTCTACAACTGCTTTTTTAAGGTCTGTAGTAAATTTTAAACGGTTTTCCTTTACATTTTTAACAATTAAATCTTCTAAATTAGGTTCATAAATAGGTATTTTATCGTTATTCAATAAATTTATTTTCTGCTCGTCATTGTCGATACAGGTGACAGATAAGCCAAAATTCGCCAGACATGTGCCTGTTACTAGACCAACATAGCCGGTACCGATGATAGAGATATGCATGGAATTCTCCCTTATTATTGGTTAATTTATAAATTGATAAATACTTTTAATACTAATATTTGAAAAAATAAACTCGTAAGCTCTGATTCCGAATGTACAATATAACATCATACATGTCAATGACCAATTAATTAAAATAGTAGATAGCAAATACAGTTCGGTAATTTTATTGGTTAATTACCTAATGAGTTCAAAACATAAAAATTTAGATAATTTTCAATTTATTTTTTAAAATATCTATAAGTTTGGACTAAATATCACTGAACTGCTATTTTGTAATAGATATTAAATCGTTCGCAACAAATAGATTGTTTTGTACCTCTCAGGGTAATAGCAATTCTTTGAAATAATTAAATAATTTATTCCAATATTATTGTTTAATTACTGGTATGTGGTCATCTTATGTGATATTTCCCAGGCTTTCTCTTTAATAATTTTTCCTAAATTGTTCAATCCTTTTCTCTTTACATTACTGGCAAGCCCGATAATACTTATTGCTATTTTTACATTACCTTGATAATCTATGATAGGTGCACCAATACACATAATACCCTGATTATGTTCCTCATTATCAACAGCATACCCTTTTTTATATATGATATCCAACTCTTTTTTTAATTTGCTCAGCTCAGTGATGGTATTATGGGTATGTTTTTTAAAATTTATGCTTTTTAATAATTTTTCCCTTTCTTCAAAGGGCATATAAGCCAAAAATATTTTACCGGCAGCAGTACAATAAATAGGACTTCTTTTTCCAAGGTCAAAAGATATTTTGAAATCACTGCTGGGAGGGTCTACATTGTAAATAAAAACCACTTCAGAGCCTTCTCTGGTTGAGCAATGAACCGATAAGTTAATTTCTTCTACTAAATCTTTCATAAATGGAAATACTATTTCCCCTAAATCCATGCTTTGCATTATTTCCCTACCAAGAGTGCTAAGTTTTAGTGTTACATAATATTTATTGGTATCCTTGTCCTGGGCAATATATTTTTTGTAAATAAGTGTTTGTAAACTGCGAAAAACTGCAGTTTTATTTTTCCCTGTTATTCTGGTAATTTCATCTAAAGAAAGTGGTTTTTTAGATTTTACCATGAATTCTAATATATCAAGTGTTCTTAAGGTAGTTTTGGATAATTCAGCCATAATAAGTCATCTCCTATAATAAATAATACACATTATGCAATTGAAAATCCAGACCAATACATAATTAACAGGTAACCAAAAACAGTAACTACAACCAGTGATATTAAAATTGCCAGTATTCCTTTTGAAAATAATTTTTTGGGGTCAAGTCCATATCCTACCGGTATAGCCCTTACTGAGGTCGGCAGGATATAAGCACAATTACAGGCCACTGATGCAATATAAATATAGGGTATGGGGTTTAAGCCTGTTGATTTCATCACATCTCCTACAATTGGGACAACAATAGCCACAGCTGCTGTATTGCTGGAAATGTTGCTAAGTATGATACCGATTAATACAATCAAACTAATTGCCAAAATACCTCCACCAATATTTGTTCCGGTTAATATTATTCCTATTGATTCCCCTGCCCCTGATAAAGAGATAAATTTACCAATAGCAATACCACCGCCAAATAGTAAAAACAAGCCCCACATTAAACGTGGCCCAGTATATTCCCAGGTGGATAGACGTTTTCCATTGTTCCCGGGAACAATAAAGGTTAACATTCCAAAAAGCAAAAAAATGTAAGATGGCTCTAATAGTGGCAATATATTTTTGAATAAAGGTCTGGCAAAAGACAGTAGAGCCGCAATAACAAATAGGGCCAGGCTCCATTTTTCACCTTTTGAGATTTTGGGCATCTTCTGGTATTTCTCGTGGAAAAAGGATTTAGAACCTGGAAAATTAGTCATTTCAAATTTAAAACTTAGTAAATATAATAATATCGCTGCAGATATAATAATAAGCATAGGTAGCATACGGGTAGTCCAGGTAATAAACATATGTTCTCTAAAAATAACCTGTTTTTCCAGGTAATCTATCGCTACCAAATTCATCGCACCTCCCAGGGGCGACCCAAAACCGCCCAGCCCGGCACCCCAGGCTATGGCCAATAAAATAGCAGTTGCGACCTCACTGTTTTCAATCTTTTTATCTAAACCAATATATTGAAACATCGAAACAGCAATAGGTACCAAAACTGCAACAACTACTGTATTTGGTAAGAATATCGTTAATACAATTGTCATCCCAAACCAAATAAAAAGTTGCTGAGAAATAGTTGTACCGATAGAACATAGTGTTTTTAAAGCTATACGTTTATCTAATCCCCATAAAGTCCAGGACACGGTAATCATGTTTGCTCCCAGTAAAAGAATAATAATTGGACTGGCATAACTTGCTAAGATTGCCTCGATAGAGACAAAATCAAACAGGGCATTGACAGCAATTGGCAGTAAACCGGTGATGCCAATATGTACCGGGCGTAAAATCCACCAGGCTGCCATCCAAAAAATAGTGCCGATAGCCCCCCTGGCCGCATAGGAAAAACCAGGCATCGGCAACACCAATACAATCAGCAAAAACAATGCCGGGCCTGACAATAATTGTAAATATTGATAGCTATTGTTTTTTTGTTTATTCAAAATATTGTTTTCTTCCTTATTATTTTGCATTTTTACCTTTTTATAGCAATATTTTTGTTATTTTGTTTTTTTATTTATAACAAAGTCTAATAATTCTTCCAGGGTGTTTGCATTTTTAACCCCTGCTTCTTCCAAGGCCTGCATCTTTGATCTGGCTGAACCTAAATTTTGGCCAACTATAGCACCTGCGTGACCCATTTTTTTTCCTTTGGGAGCAGTCTGTCCGGCAATGAAAGAAAAAATGGGTTTTGGATATCTTGTTTCCTTGATAAAATCTGCAGCTCTTTCCTCGCTAGTACCTCCTATCTCTCCTATCATTATTAGTGATTCAGTTTCCGGGTCATTACGGAAAAGTTCAAAGGCGTCTACAAAATCCAATCCGATTACCTGGTCCCCCCCAATACCAATACAGGTTGATTGTCCATACCCTCGATAGGTTAGATTTGAAGAAACCTCATGAGTTAAGGTACCACTTCGAGAAATTACTCCTATATTTCCTTTACTGTATATATAACCAGGCATAATGCCGATTTTACTTTTTCCGGGAGAAATAACTCCTATAGTATTAGGGCCTACCACCTTGATAGAATATTCTCTGGCTAGCTTTCTGATACGGATACTATCATATACTGGTACATGTTCGGTAATAATAACAATTAAGGGGATATTATTTTCTATTGCTTCGCAGGCAGCTGAATATACGAAGGCAGGAGGAACCATTATTAAACAGGCATCCACTGCAGTATCTCTTTTTGCCTGCAAAATAGTATTATAAACAGGAACCCCGTGTACCTTTTCTCCCTTTTTGCCTGGAGTGACTCCTGCTACTACCCTGGCATTATATTCCAGCATTAACCTGGTGTGCAATCTTCCCTGGGTACCAGTAATCCCCTGGATAAGAATCTTGCTACCTTCATTAACCAATATTGACATTTTCTTTCCTCCCTTTCAGAATCTCTAAAAGCAATTTAACAGCTTCCTCTGTAGTACCATGTTTTATTACCGGAATGTGCATTTCTTCCAATATTTTCCAGCCAATTTCCTGAAAATGTCCGCGCATTTTAACTACAATTTTTATTTTTATATTATTTTCTTTCACAGCTTTTTTTATTCCTTTAGCCATGAATTCACAATTATTAATTCCACCAAAAACATTAATCACAAGACCTCTTACCCCTTCTTGAGAGGCAATTATTTTAATGGCTTCAGCCATTTTTTGTTCACTGGCTCCACCGCCTATATCTAAGAAATTAGCAGGCTTTCCTCCACAATATCTTATAGTGTCCATAGTAGCCATAGCCAGTCCGGCGCCACCGGCAATTGAACCTATATCTCCTGATTTATCTAAAGGGACATATGACAAGCCTTCTTTTTCAGCTTTCTGAACCAAAGGATTACTGTCTTCTAATTTTTTTTCTAAACCTAAATGTTTTTGCCTGTACATGGCACTATCATCGATTACCAGCTTGGAATCTGCAGCTATTAAATTATTATTGTCAGTCATTACTAAAGGATTTATTTCCACTATTGAAGCATCAGTTTCAAAACATAATTTGCTTAGTTTAGCCATAATTTTAACAAGCTGTGATAAAAGTGAATTGTTGAAATCCAGGTCAATTAGCATATCGTAGTAATGATAAAGCTGCTGGGTTTCTTTTAATTCAAATTTTAATATTTTCTCCGGATGTTTTATTGCAACTTCTTCAATGTCCATTCCGCCTTCTGTAGAAAAAATCAAAATAGGTACCATTTTTAGTGGATCAATAGTAATGCCCAGGTAAAATTCCTGTTTAATATCTATTTTTTCTAACACTAATAACTTATTTACTGTTTCCCCATAAATGTCCATACCTTTTATGGCATTAAAATTATTCTTTAGTTCTGCCAGGTTTTCAGCAAATTTTATTCCTCCTGCCTTGCCTCTTTTTCCGCTTAAGACCTGAGCTTTTAGGACACATGGTTTTTTTATTTTCTGAAAAAAAGAGATGGCATCTGTTAAATTTTCAGCCAGAACTCCTTTTTGGATTGGAATGTTATATTTTTCAAATATCCTTTTACCTTCATACTCATAACATTTCATTTTTATCCACTTCCTTATATCCAATTTCCAGGGCATCCAGATTCATTTGATAAAAGGCAGATGGGGCAATATCCTTAACTGCTTTTTGTAAAGACTCATAAGAAACCACATTACTGGTCCTCGCAAAAGCTCCCAGCATGACCAAATTGGCGACAATATTTTTTATTTTTGTCTCTGCTATCCTGGTGGCAAAGATTTTATGTATATTTTTATACTCTGGGTTTATCTCTTTGATAAATGTTTGGTCAATCAATATATAACAATCCTTTACCAGGACAGGAAGAAATTTTTTATAACTTATTTCATTAAAGGCTAAAAAATAATCCGGGCTATCCACTTTCATATAATCTATTTCAGTATCTGAAAAGACAATTTCTGATTTACAGGAACCTCCCCTGGATTCCGGACCATAACTTTGAGTCTGGGCAACTCTTTTATTTTCATAAATACCAAGTGCCTGGGTTAAAATGATTCCACTTAAGATGACACCTTGTCCACCAAAGCCCGATATTCTTATTTCTTTTCTCATTTTTTTATCCCATCCTTACTACATTAATACATATATCAGGGCAATAATTCTCACATAATCCGCATTGAATGCAATCCTTTTCATTTATAACTTCCGGCATTAAATAGCCTCTTTTGCTCCTCTTGCCAGAGAGTTGAAAAATATTTTTAGGACAGACATGAATGCAAATACTGCATCCCTGGCAATATCTTTCATCGATATTAATTCTCATATATCTCTCTCCTTATATCGGCTAAATATTTGCTATATTCTTTTTCTTCTTTTTTATTTACAAATTCTCCAATTACTATTTTTTTCTGAGAGCTTTCATTTTCCTTGCCTTTTTGTACTGTATTATTATTAAAAATCTGCATCATCTTCCAGGGATCTCTCTCTTTGAAAATATTCTTGCCAGCTTGTATCGGACACTGGGATAATATTTCGACAAAAGAAAAACCATCATGTTGAATTGCTTTTTTAATTGCTTTTACTAATTGCCGGGCATGATAAGTTGTCCAGCGAGCTACATAGGTAGCTCCGGATGCTATTGCCAGCTCAACTCCATCAAATGGTCTTTCTTCGTTGCCATACGGAGAAGTTTTGGTTAAAGCCTTTAACGGTGTTGTAGGTGCTTTTTGTCCACCAGTCATTCCATAGATATAATTGTTAATCATAATAACTGTTAAATCAATATTTCTTCTTGCTGCATGAATAAAATGATTTCCACCTATTCCCAGGCAGTCTCCATCACCGCTAAATACAATAATATCTTTATCAGGAGCACTCAATTTTAGGCCTTCTGCCACCGGAATCGCCCTCCCATGAGGTGTATGTAATACGTCCACATTTAAATAAACCGGTATCCAGCCAGAACAACCGATTCCGCCAATACAGGCAATATTATCTTTAATACCAAGAGAATCTATTGCTCTTATGGTAGCATTTAGTATCTGTCCATCACCACAGCCTGGACAAAATATAAAAGGCAAAGACTCTTTTCTAAGATATTTTTCAGCTAACTCTTGCATTTTCCAATACCTCTCTCATTTTATTATAGATTTCTATGGGTTTATGAATATTACCACCTACTAAGGGCATTGACACTACATTCTTATCTCTAAGGGCACCTCTAATTTCACGGTAATATTTCCCCATATTCATTTCAGGAACAATGATAGAAGTTGCTTTCTTGGTTAATAATTGCAATCTTTTTTCGGGGAAAGGCCATACCGTATTTACCTTGATGAAGCCCACTGCTAACCCTGAAGAACGAGCTTTTTTTACAGCTTCTAAGGAAGTCCTGGCAACACTACCATATGAAATGACCACCAGGGAAGCATCCTGGGTTTGATAGTTTTCTAAATCGGTTATTTCTTCAATATTATTTAACAACTTATTGCTTAATCTTTTAACTAACTTTTCACTAACATCTATCAAGTGCGCTGCCCGAAGTCCTCTCTCATCATGTAATTGCCCATCAATAATAAGATTATGTCCCTGAAAAAATTCAACTGCCGGTGGGATCATATATTCATCTGTTTGGTAAGGAGCTTGTGGTGCTGGAGGAGATTTCTTTACCTCTATTTTCACTTCTTCCGGAATGAGAATTCTTTCTCTCATATGACCTATTATTTCATCTGCCAGTATAATTACAGGAACTCTATATTTCTCAGCCTGGTTAAAAGCTTTTACCGTAAAATCAAACATCTCCTGTACTGAAGAGGGAGCATAGGCAATTAATTCGTAATCACCATGAGAACCGTATTTAGCCTGGTAAATATCTTGCTGAGAAGAAGAAGTGGGCTGGCCAGTAGAAGGCCCACCTCGTTGAACATTAATAATAACAATGGGAGTTTCAGTAATAATCCCGTATCCTAATCCTTCTTGCATAAGGCTAAATCCAGGGCCGGAGGTAGCGGTCATAGCTTTCCTACCACCCCATCTTGCACCAATTATGGCATTGATTGAACCTATTTCATCTTCCATTTGTAAAAAAGTACCACCACTTTGTGGAATTCTAGTGGCCATGCACTCGGCAATTTCTGAAGCTGGAGTGATTGGGTAACCAGCAAAAAACTGACAACCTGCCGCAATTGCTCCTTCTGAACAGGCCTCATTTCCCTGTAAAATTTTTAAGCCAGTGTTTGATAATTTTTTTATAAACATAATACCCCATTCCCTAAAATTATTTGTTTATAAAAGCATTTCATTTAATGAAATGCTTTTTCATTATTTGTTATGAATTATAGCAGTTTGATATTTTTTTGTCAAAGTATTTGATTGCTTTTTTTAATTTTTCCCTATCTTTAATCATAATAATGGGGGAGAAATTGCGGCATATAATAAGTGGTAAAATTATTTTAAATTACATAATTCGAGGGCCTTAACGATAAAATAGAAAAAGATATTATTAAATTATTGTTATGAATGACGGTGAGAATAATTTATTAAATATCGCACCCGCATTGTGAGTGGCTTTAAGAAACCCTGAAAAGGGTTTGACTTTTTTAATCTTTTTATGGTTAAATAAACACTTTCTCTTCATATTCAAGTAACATAAGGCATTTTTTAGAGGCAGGATATTATTTTTGTTCGGCAAATGCTAATCAAGTAATCACCTTAATTATTTATTAGGCACCGGCAGTTTTTATTTTTAATATTACAATTGTAACTTTGAACAGGTTACCGGTGCCATCGTCATTTATTAATTAAGCGGTGATTTACTGGGAATCATTACTTTTTACTGCCGGCCTTCCCATTTACATAGATTTTTCTTTTGTTATTTTAATTTTATGCAAAACATGTTTTAAAGTATGGATTATTTCTACCATTTATTTTATTTTCCCAATTTTTCAATTTCTTCTTCTACTTCTTCTTCGCCTTCTTTGTAGAACTTCTCTTCATCAGGTGCAAGCTCTTTTAAAAGTCTTAAGAATTCTCCTGCATGTACACGTTCTTCATCAGCAATATCCTTTAGCACTTCCTGCGCTAATTTATTGTCAGTTGACTCAGCCAGTTGCATATAAAGCTGAATTGCTTCATACTCTGCGGCGATCATAAATCTTATGGCACGGATTAATTCTTCCTCTGTTAACTTGCGAGCATTTTTTAAACCGGAAAATGAGCTTCCAAATTCTGGCATAATTTTATCCTCTCCTTCTTTTGTTTTTATTTAATTTTCATATTATTCATTTGCGAAAATTGAAATATTTTTTTAACACTTTTACAGTTATGAAGCAAAAACATTTTAAGGCAAATCTGTAAAAAATTATACAATAATTACTATTTTAAGACAAATCAAAAACAAGAAAATAATTTTTTTAAGGAATACTCTCTAATATTAATTTTTAATTAAAATGCTAATTAAACCAGAGTGCTATTTCTTTCTTCGCCTCTTTTATATTTCCAGATGCATGAACTAAATTGTGAATAGAGCGTTTTTCTCTATCAGCCAAATCCGGGGAATCGATAGAATAATCACCTCTTATTGTTCCCAGTTCAGCAAAAATAGGGGCTGTATTTCCTACCAGTTTCCTAACCATTTCAACAGCGTGATTACCACTGACAACCATTGCAATTACTGGACCAGAAGTAACATATTGAATAAGCCATTTTCTTATTTTTTTTCCAACTTCAAGGGGATCGTATGTTCCTATATCATCTACTATATTTAAATCATATTTCTCATACGTCTTTATGGTCTTATTACCTATAGATTTTAACCATTCTTCATCTTCCGGGTAATGCTTTTCAATGAGCTCTTTGGACGGTTTTGTTAGTTTCATTTCTTTTAGGGTGAAACCAGTTCTTTCCAATCTGGAAATAATTTCACCACTTAACCCTCTTTGAAAGGCATCCGGTTTAATTAAAACTAAAGTATCTTCTATCATTTAATCACCACCTGAATACAGTCCCCTAATAAAAAACATAGAGGAACTTTTTATTTCTTAAATCTCATCTTTTTGTAATAGTATATTTTATCGTCTTCAGTAATCTCTCGTAGTACTTTACAGGGATTCCCTGCTGCAATCACATTATCCGGAATATCTTTTGTTAACACACTTCCAGAGCCAATAACTGTATTATTTCCAATATTTATATTAGGATTAATTACTACATTACCGCCAAGCCAGACATTATCTCCAATACTTATTGGTAGGGCAAATTCATAAAGTGAATTCCTGGTTTCATAATGCACGGGATGCCCCGCAGTATAGATACCGACATTAGGACCCAGCATAACATTATCTCCGATTTTTACCCTGGCACAATCCAGTATTATTAAATTGTAATTGGAATAAAAGTTATCTCCAATTTCTATATTATATCCATAATCACAGCGAAAAGGGGGCTCTATAAAAAATGTTCCTCTTATTTTACCAAGTAGATTTCTTATTATTTCATTTCTTTTAGCAATTTCTTCAGGGGGGAGTGAATTATATTTAAAGACCAAACCTTTAGTATATTGTCTTTCTTTCAGTAATTCCTCATCAAAAGCGAGGTAAGGTTTTCCTGAGAGCATTTTTGCTTTTTGCCTGTTCATTTCAGTGTCCCTTCTTTTTATAAAATATTTTTATAAAAGCATGATATTGGGGCTAAATAATTCTTTCTGAATTTCATAAAAATATGGCTTTATAATTATAAAAATAATAATCGGGAATAATTCAAATTCTATTAAGATTTACTCCCGATTATTGCCATTACTACCAGAATATTTCAGTCATCGTGACATCTATTGATGTTGTTTCATCAATAAAGACTTCAATATCCTGCACCCATGCCCGGAATCCGTCTTTAATTATGATGATTTCATAATTCCCGCTTTCTATATCTTTCAATACTGTTGGGGTCGCTGTGATTTCTTTTACATATGTTCCATTTAAAAATACCTTGGCTTCTCTTTGGTCACAATAAATCGATAGAGAGCCATAGTCAGGACGTGATTCCAATTCAGTATACACCCTGGCTGTACTTGATGATGAAACAGATATCTCGTCAATCCATTCCTCATAGCCTGGTAAAGAGATTTTAATTGTATATTTACCGACAGGAATATTCTGTATATTAAGGGGTGTTAATCCTTTGTATTCATCGTCTAAGTAAATATCTGCACCCTGTGGAACAGAATTTATAGATATTGAACCATATTCTTCCTGGGGTTTTAAGTCAGCTGATATCCTTGCTACTCTGGAGGAAGATACAGTAATATCGCTTGTCCATTCTTCATAACCGGATAGCATTATTCTAATTTTATGCCTTCCAACTGTAATATCTCTTATATTCAAGGGAGTATTGCCTTTGTAAGCATTGTCAAGATAAACGCGGGCTCCTTGCGGATTCGAGTTAACTGAAATAGCTCCAAATTCTTTTACCTCCTTTGGAGTTAAATCAGTTGAAATTCTTACAGTTAGTATAGGTAAAATAACTACTGTGCTGGTCCAATCCTCATAACCAGGCAAGGTTATCCTGAGGCTGTATTGACCAGTCTCAACATTCTTTAATTCCAGGGGGGTCTCTCCTTTATAATCATTGTCCAGATAAACTTTAGCACCTTTCGGGTTAGAATTGATTGAAAGAGCTCCGTATTTTAATTGCTGAGCATTTGTAGATATACAGGATAGCAAAAATATAAGAATTAAGATAGGAATAATAAAAAATATTTTTTTATTTATATTTATTTTACCAATTGAAAGATTCTTTTTCATTATGATATACCTCCAGAATAATCATATAATTAAACAATATAGAAATTTATAATTGTTTGTTTTATGCCATCATTGTTTTTAATTTACTGACACTTATAAATACACTCCTTTCTATTTTTTTAAAATATTATAAAAGTATAAATTCTTATTTTTATTTGTTTAGGATACCTGTGGGTGATTACTTTTTCTTTCATATTTTTAATCTTATATTCATTATACAACTTAAGAGTTAAAATAAGTAGATATTTTGTGGTGGTAATATATAATAAAAATGTTTCTTTATTCTATCCTTTTTTGATAAACCCGATAAACTTTATAAGGTGTAAATCCTGCGTGTTCGAAAATACTGCGGGAACGATTGTTGTTTTCGCTGATTTGAGAGCATTCTACATATTCATATTTTTTTCTTATTGCCTCCTCTATTACTTTATGAAACATTGCAGCATTAACAGCCTTGTATCTGAAGCCCGGGATAACATGCTGGGCAAAACCCCTTATTCCTTTCATCCTTCTCTTATACCACAAAAATATTACAAAACCGAAAGGAAACAATTTCCCCCTTATTTTCTTTAATATTGGACTATAATCAGGCATTGCCAGTACAAAACCAATAGGAGTATCTCCTGAACGGGCAATATATATTAAATCTTTATCTAAAAATGCCATTAATTTTTTAACATCCAGGCTGAGCTCTTCATAGGTTGGTGGATTAGCATATTCAAATCCATTATCCTCCTCTCTACTATCTGAAACAATTGCATTGATGATTTCAATAATGCTTCTTATTTCACTTTCAGCATTATTAAAATCTATTTTATCAATCCTATAATTAAATTTTTTCATTGCAAATAAGGCAGCTTTATTTGTCCTTTCCACTACCGAGCCTATTTTATCACAGTAGTAGGCATAGAAGTCAGTATGTTTTTGAAAGCCATTTCCATCAAATAATTCCTTGTAATAAATTGGGTTATAGGGATTCATTAATACCGGTGAAGTATCAAAACCCTTTATCAGTAATCCCCTGCCTTCTACATCATCATCTGGATATAATGGCCCAATAATAGTATCAATACTTTGTTTTCTTAGCCAGGCTAAGGCATTGTCCATAAGAGCTTGAAAAACATTATCTGAATTTACCAATTCCATAAGCCCAAAATAGCCTACCTTTACATTTCTTCTCTTATTTTTTTTCTCGTTAATCCCAACTAAAATTCTACCAAGAAGGTTTCCATTTTCACTGGCCATAAAAAAAGTATGTGGGCCACATTCAATCTTTTTGGTAACATCTTTTCCTAATAAAAAATTTAATAAATCATTTTTCAATGGCGGAACCCAATTAGGATCATCCTGGTATATCTTCCAGGAAAAAGATATAAACTTTGTTATTTCTTCTTTGTTTTTTTTTAGCTCCCAAACCTTCATTAATGCATACTTCCTCTCTAGTTGGTTTTAATTTGTAACTTCAAGAAATTCTTCTTTGGTTCATTCCCTTATTGTTTTGATTTTTTATGAACATATTTTTTATATTATACAAAAAAAAATAGTAAATATAAATAAGAAAATATATAATTAATATAGATTTCCTAAATAAACATACTCTGCAATCTAATAGTAAGCCCATATACCAAAGGTAAAAAGGGACAAATTAAATTGAAAATTGTAACAGGAGAATTTAATGATTCTTTTACCCCAATTTTAGATGGTGTAGCCAATGTAGTTAAAAATTATGCCTACTGGTTAAACAAAAAATATGGCAAGAGCTATGTAATCACTCCTAATTTTCCTAATTATAGGGATAATGAGCAATTCCAGGTCTTGCGCTATTTTTCTATTCCCCTTCCAACTCGTAATCCGTATCGTTATGGAATCCCAGGTTTGGATAAAGCCTTTTTAAAACAGCTCTATCAAATACCTTTTGATATTGTTCACGCACACTCCCCTTTCACTGCAGGAAATATTGCCTTAAATATTGCCAGAAACCAAAATATCCCAATTATTGCCAGTTTTCACTCAAAGTTTTATGATGATTTTAAAGCTGTCCTTAAAAATGAATTCTTAACAAAAATGATTTTGAATAGAATAATTCATTTTTTCAATTCGGTAGATTATGTTTGGACCGTTAATGAATCTACCAAAAAAACTTTATATAGCTATGGTTACCAGGGCTCAGTTGAAGTTGTTCATAATGGTACTGATTTTACCATTCCCGTAAATTTGGAACAAGATTTATTAATGATAAATAAACTCTTCAATATAACAGCAGATGAATTAGTTTTTTTATTTGTGGGACAGCATATTTTGCAAAAAAATGTATTTATGCTGATTAAATCTTTGAAAATATTAAAAGATAAAAATATTAAATTTAAGATGATATTTGTTGGTACAGGGAATGCGAAAGATACAATGCAAACCCTGGTTAAAAATTACAAACTAAAATATGATGTTTATTTTACGGGATTAATTTATAAAAAAAATTTATTAAAAGCTTTATTTTCGCGAGCCAATTTGTTTCTTTTCCCCTCTATCTATGACAACGCACCACTTGTTGTCATAGAAGCAGCAGCAATGGGCTGCCCTTCTTTACTAATAAAAAATTCTAATGCTGCTGAGGGGATTATTGATAACTATAATGGATTTCTTTCTTTTGATAATGCTGAATTATATTCAAGAAGAATAATAGAGCTGATTGAAAACAAAGAAAAACTCAAAACTGTTGGTGCAACTGCAAAAAAAACTATATGCAAAAGCTGGGAAAATATTGTAGATGAAGTTTATAAAAAATATTTAGAAATTATAAAAAAACATAAAAAAGGCAAAAATACTAAAATTATTTTATTTTAAAATTAAACATAGCATAGAGTCCTACTAATTTAAATAAAAGATAGAAGGGTTTTCTATTAACCCTCCTATCTTTTCTAAATTGTAATCAGTTGAATAATAAAATATTCTTTAATATTCTATTTAATTTTAGCTTTGTAGCTTGTTTGTTCGCTAACTTCGCTGGCAGCATTCCAAAACTCATCTACAAACTCTTCACTTAATCCAAAATCTTCAATAATCCATTTATGGAATGGTGTCCTAAGTGCCGCTTTCCACTGTTCTTTAACTTCCGGAGTAGCAAGATATGTGTCTTTGAAATTATCTTGAGCTTCCTCCCATGCTAACATACATTGCTGGGTATTTACACCCCTCGAGATTATCATGGCTTCTTTAGCAGTATCCATAATAGCTACTTGGTATTCCTCGGGTAACTGCTCAAACCAATTATCACTTATTGACCAAATAGCAGAATTAAAAGTGAATTGAATCCATGAGGAATAATCATTTACTTCCCAAAATTTTGAAAAAGAGTTAACATATGGGGCATTAAACTGTCCATCTGCCACTCCGCTTGCTAGTGCAGTAGTGACATCCCCCCATGGAAGAGATACAGATTTAGCTCCTAGGCTTTCAACCATTGTTACTTGAGCAGCGTTTCCTTCTTCTACTCTGATGATTAAATCTTCCATATCCTCAGGATTCTTGATTAACCATTTATCGTTAGTGAAAGCAACGAATCCTCCCCCGTCATCAAAAATACCCAAAATTTTCAGGCCAGTTTCTTTTCTTGCTTCTTCTTTAAAACCTTCGAAGTATTCACTATCAAAGAAATCCCATGCTGACCTATAGTTATCAAATAAGAATGGGGTGTTCATAATTTGATATTTCGGGAAGAATCCTGAAAAAACCCCTGCATATGACACTGAAGACTGTACCGTTTTTCCTTCTCTGGTTTGTCTGGTAACCTCCGGAACCCCACCAAGGGCACTATCATAAAATGTTCTGACATTAATAGCGCCATCTGTTCTTGTTTCCACCATTTCTTTAAAATACTCAAAAGCTGCAGCAGAACCGCTTATCCTGGTATCTCCAATGCTATAACTTGAAAGTACTAAATCATATTCAGCAGCAAACATTGCTCCGGATGCCATAATCATCAAAGTAAATACAGTGATAGCTATTTTAAATACATGTAGATAAGTTTTTTTTAACATTTTTTTACCTCCTTTTAATTTTTCGTTTAAATAATGAACTTATTAGAATATAGAACCACCTCCTTATTTGTAGTATTACAAAAGCATCTAATAAAAAAATGACTCAATTTTATATGCTATCCCCAGCTAAGTCCTAATAATCTGGGGAACCATAAGCTTATAGAAGGAACATAAGAAATTAAAAGTAATGCTCCTATTTCCGCTATTAAAAAAGGGACAACTTCTCTGATAGATTCCTCATAAGGAACTCGTGCTATTTGTGACGCTACCATTAAAGTCATTCCCATGGGAGGCGTTGCATTGCCAATATTAACATTTACCATCATAACCATTGCAAAATGTAAAGGATCAAAGCCCAATTGAATCATTGCCGGAGTAATTATTGGTGCTAATAAAACAACTGATGGTCCAATATCTAAAAACATGCCTGTAATTAAAAATAAGACATTAACCATGGCTAATTGAACAAAGCGGTTTGTTGTTATAGCCATCATGTTTTTTGCTATCAGGCCTGGTAATCCTGAAAAAGTTATCACCCATCCCAATATATAGGCAGCTCCAATTAAAAAAAATACAATGCCTGAGATAATTACAGTCCTAATTAATGAGTGATAAATATCCTGCCAGGTCAAAGTTCTATATACAAACAATCCTATAATCAAGGCATAGAAAGCTGCTATTCCACCTGCCTCGGTTACTGTTGTAAATCCTGACAAAATCGCAACAAGGATAATTACTGGGGTCATTATTGCGAGAATAACATTTTTAAATGATGCAATTATTTCTTTAAAACTATATGATCTTTCTTTTGGATATTTTCTTTTTTCACTCACTAAATAACTCGCAATAAAAAGAAATATCACTACAATAATCCCGGGTACTATTCCTGCTGCAAACATTGAAATTACAGACACTTCCCTAAACATACTGGAATAATAAATCATTACCAAACTTGGTGGTATAATAGGCCCAACAACTGAGGTTGCAGCTGTGACTGCAGCACTATAACCTGCCCCGTACCCCTTCTTTTTCATTGCCGGTATTAAGATATTTCCTATTGCTGTGGTATCTGTTACAGCTGTACCCGTTAATCCAGAGAAAAGCATGCTAGCGCCAACATTAACATGAGATAGTCCACCTCTATATCTGCCAACCAGGCTCATTGAAAACTCAATTATTCTATCGGTCATTCCACTTCTATTGAGCAATTCTGAGCATAAGACAAACAAAGGTATAGAAATCAATATAAAGTCAGACACCCCGGCCAAGAGTCGGGCGGGAGCAACAGTTAAAAAACTTGGCCCTCCTGCTGTATACAGCCCATACATGCCTGTCAAACCTATAGCAAAAGCAATTGGTACGCCTAATATTACTAATAAGAAAAAGATTGCAAATACCACAATCATTTTATTTCCTCTTTCATCTCTTCTAATTGAAAATCATACTCCTTGGCTTCTTCAATCAGATACGGAACAGCAAGAAGATGAATAATCTGAATTATTGCGCTAACAGGAATTGCAGCAACTAACCATTGATAACTAATTCTAAAATTTCTGGTTATCATAAATGTATCAGAAATTGTCTGAACCTCTATCCAGCCAAACAGAAACAATATGAAACTAAATAAGAAAATCAAAAAATAGTCAGCATATCGTAAAATGGTTTCGGCTTTTTCAGGTAAAACTTTGAAAATAGCCACTACCCCCATGTGCTCTCCTCTTTTTAAACCAGCAGGGATGCCAAGTAAAGCTGACCATATCATTAAAATTTGTGATAAAGGCATAGGCCACGGAAGAGGGAAAGAAAAAACATATCTTGATACTGCTCCAATTACTGTCAATGATAGAATTGCACCAATCATCAAAGCTGCAATTCTTAAAGAAAATAAATCAGTAAAATCGCTTAGCTTTTTCAAATTTTTAAGCAATTTACCCTCCTTGTTGAAATCTCTTTGTTTATCATCAATATTTTTTTATTTTTAAATATGGTTATCATTTTATATGATATATATTGCCTGCCATTTAACATAATATATTTGTTAAATATAATTTTATAAAATTGCTATTGTTGATACAGATATATGGTATTTTTTGAAGATTCAATGATTGACAACAAAAAAACAGAAAAACTTCATTCTAAAAAAGTTCTTCTGTTTTTTGTTTTTTATTTTCTTTATTATAAACATATGAATAATGTAAAATTCCTAGTTACTATATTTCATGATTTTATTTTGAAGGGTTTTTATATGGGATAATATTTTTTTATTTATTCTTATTATTGATATCTTTTATTGCTATTTTGATTATAATTTAATATCTTATATGATTTATTATTTTATTGTTCCTTTTTACATCCTCCTTCTTTTATAAATATTATAACATAAACAACACTACATGCAAATTTTTGGCACTTCCATCCATTCGTACCATTGACTCCTCTTAAAATAATTTTTTTATTTAATATCGCACCCGCAAAGCAGGTGGCTTTAAGAACATATAAAAGAATTTTAACTTTTATGCTCTTTTTTTGATTTTTTATTTATAACTTTGGACTTCTGGTACAAAATTATCATCTGGCTTAAGTTAATCTTTTTATGGTTAAATAAAATAGTTAAAATAATATGTATTTTAATTGAATATATTTTTTGCATTAAAAGTCAATTTAAGAAAGAATATTATTTAAATAAATATAAGGTAAATATGGTATAATAAAGTATGATTAAATTTATAATTATTATTTTAATCAGTTTAATAGTCTTAACCGCATTAATAGGTTTTTACCTTTATGTTTCTGAACTATCAGCCACTTCGGCAAATATTCCTATCAATATTATTCTATTATGATTGTTTAATTTTACTGAATATCTTCTTAAAAAATGAAAATAAAACCCCCTCATCTTTGCATTGAGGGGATTTGTCATTACATATGTATAATAAAATCTAATAAATATTACTATATTACATTTTAACTAGCTCTACCCGACGATTTTTCGCCCTGCCCTCTTCTGAGTCATTAGAGGATACTGGCTGTGATTCACCATAGCCTTTGGCAAGAAGTCTTTCGGAACTAATTCCGAATAATTGTAAATATTGAAGCACTGTATTTGCACGTTTATCTGATAAGGTTAAATTATATGCTTCTTCTCCTTCATTATCCGTATGACCCTGGATTTCAACCTTTAATTTAGGATTTTGCAATAGTAATGTAACGATATGTTGCAGCTGTTTATCTGATTCCTGCTTTAAGGTGGCTTGGTCATAATCAAATAAAATATCATAAAGTATTACCCTGCCTTCACTGTCCAATGCTTCTTTTAATTCAACAGGACCGAAAGTAAGAGATTTTTTAAAACCTTCTTCATCTATAATAACTAATTCCTGCTGGCCTAATCCCGCGTTACCGCTAACCCGGCACCAGGTTATTCCGCCATCATCCCTGGGTATCGTAAGGACCAGTTGCCCTTGGTCTTCAAAGACTATCTTACCTCCTCTCTCCAGGGCAGCAGCTTTATAATTTTCAAAAAACTCTAATTTTGAGATATCCCGGACTCTTTCTCCGGAAGGTGTGCGAACTTCATATAACAGTTGCCATTTTTTACCCTTAATTTCTACTTCTTCTCTCTTTTGGGTCTGTTCATTTGTGACATAAAATTTGTAAGAATCAAAATTGGCATATTTAGACATATTCTCCGCCAATACTGAACCGGGGAAAGGTCTGATAAAGGAATGCTCTTGTATATCAGCAGCGAGTGTGGGAATTATTGTCATTAGACCGAATATAAACATAAAAAATATTAATAATTTTAAACTTTTCATAATTTACCTCCAAATATTTTTTTATTTTAAGATTAAAAATATAGAATATTTTTAAGAAATTAAATATTCCTTCTGTCTAAAAAAGATTTTCTTATTTTTCATATCAAGAATCAATCAATAAAATTAATCACCTCCTATTAATACAGTTTCGGACTATATTGTAATACTATTAAAATTCAGGCAATAAAAAAAGACAGGGCAAGATAAGGTATCCTACTCTGTCTTTTTGACCTGAAAGATTCTTCCGGAGGTATTAGGAATCACATCAATACAAAATCCTATTTGACCTTCCTAAGGCCTGGAGAATTGCCTCTTCGGTGCTTTTTTATCCAAAAGCTCTCCAGAGTCCTGTCTGATAACAGTCTGATATGCCGGTAGGTTTCGATACTGTCTATTTAGTATCTTTCCTCTTGGGCGCTTTCTCATAAATATAGAAAGACTTTCCTGTTATCTTCGTACAGGATAGTATATTTTATTGTCAAGTTGTAAAACAATATATTCTCATAACTCTATTAATTTTTTCATATGAATTAGGAAATATTAATATATCTATATTATAAACCAAAAATGCTATAACATCTTTTTTAAAAATAGAAACAAAAAAGCATTAAGTTTATAATAAATGGCTGGAATTGACTGTCCATCGTATAAAATAATTTAAAACTTCCGTTTTGCTGTTGAGGCTGAAATATTTACATAAAATCAGAAAAAGCAAACTATGGAAGTTATATTATAAATTATACCTTATGAACATTGACCGGTTTGAGTATTGTTGAGCTCATTTGATTCATCGACTTCGTCATAGACATCTACGGTAATTTCAAATTCACAAACAGGATCAAAACAACCAGAATACATTGGGAATAAAACGGTAACAGTTTCCCCTGCCTCTAAAGGGGGAACAGGTTCAACAGGTTCACCATGTTGACCATAACTAACCTGCACATGAGAACTTCCTGCAGGAGCGTCACCCTGATTTTTGACATGTACCTTAAGATTTCCTAAACCATCTCGGTCACAGAAATTTTCCATGCCTTCCGGATTTACAGGAACCAGGTCGGGTTTTGGTGTTTCTGGGGTACATCCAGACATTAACATTGTTCCAGCTAATATGAATAAAATCATGAGAGTCAATAAATTGTTTCTTTTTAGCATTATGTATCCTCCTTTTTTTGTTTTATTCTGAAATTATTGACTTAATTGTATTTTATTATATAAAAACTAATGAGGATTATCAACTTAGCCAGGAAGATTATATTTTTAAATATTTAACATATTTTTTAATAATCATTGTTTTAAATATTTTTGGGATTTACTTTTAATTGCAAACCAACCCACACAAGGCCTTCCCAATCCATTTATCAGTGAATAAAAAGATATGCCCATCGCAGCACTTTCAGGATTCAGTTTATGAAAGGGGCTAATACTACAGCTGCCAATCTAAATCACATAACTGCAGTTGACACAACAAAACCTGGTCTGTCTGCATACCACTTACGGGCTGTTGGTGCTATTCATGCGTAAGTTAAACCACATGCGATGCCCACCATACCCCCATAAGTGAACACTATCCAGATTGGATTTGGGATAAAGCGCAATAGTGCAGCCAGCTCATATCCGAAAAAGAAAACCACGTTTTGTATAAAACATTATGAGATAAATAATATTTCTAGTGTTTTTATTTTACCTTAATAATAAAAAGAATTCTTCAATTTATTAAAACATTTAGCACTTCAAGGTAGCTAAAAAATATATGTTTTAGTAATAATCTCTATCTCTAACTCATCATAAGATTTGTTGGGATTTTATTACTATTTGCCTAAAGTTTGTAAATGTTTCATTGACCCATAAAGACTTATAATTTTTTTAAATTCTTTATCATTGTAAAAACAACATTTACTTCCTGTAAATGCTTTAGCTACTTCTATGCAAAATCTACTGGCTTCTTCCAAATCAGTTTCACGATTGGCACCTGTTGCACATCCGGGGACAGGTACCTCTGTAGTTATTGCTACACCAACAACGGGGGAATCCGTAGCTACACAAGGCTGAACAATACTATTAATATGAAACAAATCATTTCCATAGGGAGTTATATCTTGTGTGTTAATTGGGATAACCCTGGGTAATCTACCTGTAGTCCATTCCATAATATTTAATAATTCTTCACTTGTTCTTAATATGTATCCCTCTTTTATGGTTGGTGTAATAGCAAAACCTTTAAAATTTGCTATTCTGTTTCCTTTTGTTGCATCTACTGATAATATCGCATCCATATTTAAATCAACCTCAAGTCTGTTCATGGTTTCCATTTTGACTGGAGAACCCATGAAAGAAACAGGCTCATGGTGTTGTGTAGGAGCATTTGGGCAAATATGAGTTGATATAATGACATCACCATCTAATATATCTCCGTTTTGATTCATATCTGTTAGTTTTAAAGCGCAGGAAATGGCAACAATTGCTCCATCAGCATCAGAGACGACTCCAATACTCTCTGGCCTTGCCCCTATTCCTCCTAATCTTCCGATAATTCCGAGAGTGGGAGCATTTCCTTTCATCGTTTTTCCTTTGACTCCTGGAACAATTATTTTTAAAAAATCTGTTGAACCTCCAGATTCGCTAATCCTCTTTACTTCAATTTTTGTAATCCCTCTACCTTTTAAAAAATCAGCAATTCTTTGTCCATCCACATATTTACTATCTATAATTTCAAATATCTCTAAAACCTGTCGTAACATTTAATCACCTTCCTAAAAAGAATATTTTATAATCTCTTTATGTGTCGCTTCCTCTATTGGCTTAAATATTTCCGGGTCTTTCATTCCTGCTCCAAGCTTCAGTTTTTGTTTTGGAATATGTAATATCGCAACATGCTGGCCTTCTTTTATATTTGAAGTTGTTAGAGGAATTCCAGTATTTAAGTCAATAGTAGCAATTAAATCCGGAAAAGTTGCAATTCTTTGCCCTTGTTTCTCAATGCACATATACTCATTCCAAAATATTAATTCATAAGACTCTTTTTCATTATATACCTCAACTATTCCTACATCAAAGCCGCCAACAGTTTTTAGATTTATTCTGTTAATTTTTCCTTTTGCTATATTTTTACCTCCTATAAAACCTAATATCTTGTCAATCATATATTCAGAATTTATTTTATTCGCTTCATGCATAATTTCCCCAAGAGTAATAGCCTGTCTTATGCCTCCCACAGCAGCATTCTTCCGGGCATAATTAACAGTTATTGGATTTCGGGCGACACCTACTAATCCTCCAGCAGATATTGCTGCCTGTCTTACAATCCTTGATGCCTCGAATATATTAGCAGCTAGATACATCTCTACATATTTACCCTTGTCTTTGTCTCCACCTACTGCAGTTTGCTTTGAAAGGTACTCTTGATTCTTATGCAATCCCATAGAGCCCATTAAACCTGTCGGATGTGCCCTTCCATTGCTGGGAGCATCAACAACTGGAATTTCCAACACAGCTGACTGAAACCATCCATTCATTGTTGCTAGTCCACCATTTTCGCAAGTTAAAAGCCCGTCAATTTTCAACCCTGTTTCTTGTATAAGTTGAATTGCTTTTACATAATGTATAGGCTTGATATATTGTTCTTTTGCAGCAGGAGCACCAACAGCAGAAACAGTAATAAGAGTGGCATCGTCTGGTAGCTCATCTAAATCAATTAACGTAGGAATTCCTACAGCTAATGCAAGCTCACCTAATTTTTCACCATCTATAATGTTTCCTCCACCACCTCCTCCAAGTAGAGCACCTCCTAATACTGCATTTTTTACTATTTCTTCATTAATTTTTATCATAGTACCTCCTTCTAAAAGACCACAAAAATAGATTAACGGCAAAAAAAGACCTGGTATAGGTGTTTGTGTCTCCATCTTTAATCCATAGCTATGCCTAATGACGCATAATCTGTACAAGCAAAAACAATAACATCTATTCCCTCTTCTCTAAATTTCTTAAAGATCCCAATTCATTTAATTTCTTTCCCCTGGCAATTTCATCAAATCTGAAGTCTTGTTGCTGGCTTTTTATTTTATTATTACATTTAATTTTTTAATTTTTTAAATTGTCTTTCAATAAAAATTACTATAGGAAAAAATCAATTATTTATTAATTGATACATGGTGACAACGAACAAAGTGATCTTCGCTAACTTTTAAAAGGTCAGGAATTTTTTTGGAACACACTTCACTTGATATAGTACATCGAGGATGGAAAGCACAACCACTCGGTGGATTTACAGGACTAGGGATTTCACCTCCACAACTCTGTTTTGGAGGTTTGGCTTTTCTTTCTTCTTCAAAAATGACAGGAACAGATGAAATTAAAGTACGGGTGTAGGGATGTATGGGCATTGAAAATATTTTCTCTGTAGGAGCAATTTCACAAATTCTCCCCAAATACATAACGGCTGTTTTTTTAGCCATTGTACGCACTAGGCTTAAATCATGAGAAATAAATAAATACGATAAATTAAATTCCTTTTGAAGTCCTTGTAAAAGATGTATAATTTTAGCCTGAACTGACACATCTAAGGCAGAAGTCGGTTCATCTAGTACTATAAAAGAAGGATTAACAGTCAACGCTCGAGCAATTGCCACTCGCTGACGTTGTCCCCCACTTAATGAAGATGGATATTTATACATGTAATTCGGCGAAAGTTCTACCATCTTCAACAAATTACTAATAATTTTTTCACGTTCACTGTTATTTTTAGCAATGTTGTGAACAATTAGCGGATCCTCAAGGGTACTTCTAATACTTCGTCTCGGGTTAAGGGAAGATTTCGGGTCCTGGAAGACTATTTGAACCTCTTTTTTAAAAAAACTAAGGTCTTCCTTTGTTAATTTAGTAATATCTTTACCTTTAAACAATACAGTTCCTTTGGTTGGTTTATAGATTTTTACTAAAATCTTACCAATTGTGGATTTCCCAGAACCAGACTCACCAACCAAACCAAATATTTCTCCCTTATTAACATTAAAACTAACGTCCTCAACCGCTCTAATATATCCGATCGGCTGCTGAAAAAATCCAGCTCTAATGGAAAAGTGCTTTATAAGATTTTTAACTGATAAAAGATTGTTATTCATTCTTATTATTTGATTCTCCATAAAGATAGCAAGCAATATAGTGTTCTGATTCAAGCATCTTAAGCGGAGGCTTTATCTTAGAACAAATAGGCATAGCCTGATTACAGCGTGGATGAAAACGACATCCAGAGGGGGCTTTAAAATAATCCGGAATTGTCCCTGGAATCCCTTTAGCAAATTTACCTCCGCTAAAACGCGGCACAGAAGAAATAAGCCCTTGCGTATAAGGATGTCTGGGTTTCTCAAAAAATATATTGGTTGGTGCTGTCTCAACCAGCTGCCCTCCATACATAATATAAACTCTCTCGGTCGTCTCTCTGATAACTCCAAGGTTATGAGTGACAAGCAATACAGATATCCCCTTCGTTTCAACTAAATTATTCATTAAATCTAAAATCTGTGCTTGTATTGTTACATCAAGGGCAGTTCCAGGTTCATCCGCGATAAGAAGCTTAGGATTATTTACCAAAGCCATGGCAATTAATACACGTTGTCGCATTCCTCCACTAAGTTCGAGTGGATAATTATTAGTAATTCTTTCCGGGTCAGGAAGTCTAACCTCTCTCAATGCTGAAATCATTTTATTGTAGATTCCTTCTTTTGAGAGTTTTTCTTTTTTCTTTAAACGATTCTGGGCAAATCGAATGACATCATAGAATTGTTCTCCTATAGTAAAAACAGGATTCAGTGCATTCATGGGATCCTGAAAAATCATTGAAATCTCTGTCCCTTTTATTTGAAGCAATTTTTTTTTAGACATCTTTAAGATGTCCTGTCCATCCAGAAAAGCCTCTCCAATAGGTATAATTGCAGGAGGTATTTTAAGAATTCCCATTAGCGTCTTTATGGTAACTGTTTTACCACAACCAGTTTCTCCAACCAACCCAACTCGTTCTCCTTTTTTTATATACAAAGAAACTCCGTCTATGACTTTAGATATTCCCTCATATACCCTGAAATGTACATGTAAATCTTTAATCTCAAGTATACGTTTATCCCTCATTTAAACTCCCTCTGATTCCACATCCAGCATATCTCGTAGTCCATCTCCCAGTAGATTAAATCCTAAAATGAGAAATAAGATTGCAAGGCTGGGAAAAATTGTAGTCCACCATCTCATGGGAAGATATTGTGCTCCATATGATATCATTGTTCCTAAATCAGACTTTGGAGGCTGTGCTCCTAAACCCAAAAAACTTAGTCCAGCCCCTACTAATATCACAAATCCTGCATCTAATGTAATTTTTACGATGATTGCTGAAACGCAATTGGGAAGAATATCTTTATAAATAATCCTAAAATGGCTATCACCTATTACTCGACTTGCCTGAACGAAATCTTCTGTTACAATAGATTTTGTAATACCATGCACCAAACGACAATGCCAGGTCCACCAAATTGAAGCTATTGCCAACATTGCTTTCTCAATGGTAGGAGTAAAGGCTGCACAAATAGCCAGAGCCATTACCAAAGGAGGCAAAGCAAGGAAAATATCAGTTGTACGCATGATGATTGATTCAATTTTTCCGCCAAAATATCCAGCAGTAAGTCCAAGAAAAATCCCTATAGGTACACTTATCCCTAATACAATTATAGCTAGCATCAGTGAAATTCTATAACCGAAAATTACACGTGTAAAAAGGTCTCTTCCCATTTCATCTGTTCCAAACCAATGAGTCTTACCGGGTTCTTGAAAAGCATTTGGTAGATCTGTAAATGCCCCTGCATGGTGGGGGAATGGTGTGACATAAGGAGCTATTATTGCTAAAAATATGACCAGGAGAACCATCGAAGCACCTGTAATCGAGGTAGGGTTTCGGCGAAACCTATACCAAGACCGACCTATCCTATCTTTGAACACTTCCCACTGAGAAATAGTTAACTCTTGATTGCCATCCAGGGGGACCATCTGTTTATTTTTCAATGGTTTCCTCCTGTATCCGAATACGGGGATCGATATATCCTGCAAGAATATCCACAATAAAATTTACCAAAACAAAAGCCAAACCTATAATCAGGACAACTCCCATAATTGCATTGAAATCTTTACGCAGTATGGCATTTATCCCGTACTTAGCCATCCCAGGCCAAGCAAAAACAGTTTCTACAAGAAAAGCATTTCCTAATTGGGAAGCAAAAGATAACCCAAGAATCGTCATTGGGGCAATAAAAGAAGGTTTTAACATGTATTTAAAAGTAACGTAACGGTCAGGTATTCCAAATGCTCGAGCAGATTCAATATAATCCTTACTAGAAACATCGATTATACCAGCTCTGGTAATTCGCGTAATTTGACCAATTCCTGTCACTGCAACAGCAAAAGATGGTAGAATAATGTGTCTTAAAGCATTTATAAAAGTACTGAATTCCCCAGCAATTAAGCTATCTACCAGATACATACCAGTAACAAGAGGCGGTTTAGGAGTTAAAATAGATAATCGTCCTGTTGTAGGGAAAATTCCTAAAATATAAGAGAAAATTACCTGGCCAAAGAGTCCTACAACAAATGGAGGAACTGATACCCCAACAAATGAAATTACCCGGCTCAAATTGTCAAGCCATCCATCCCGATAGCGACCGGATAATACTCCTAGTGGTACCCCTATCAGAAAAACCCATAAAATTGACATTGTAATTAGCTCAACAGTTGCTGGAAGATAATGAGCTATATCAAGAGCAACATTTCTTCTGGTCTGAAAAGAAAGGCTAAGGTCACCACGAAACAATCCTGTGATATAATTCCAATATTGAAGAGGCAATGGCTGGTCCATACCCATTCTTTGCCTTAGTAATTCAACCTGTTCTTCGGGAGCAAACGGACCTAATGCAAGGCGTGCGGGGTCTCCAGGTAATACACGGGCTATGATAAATATTAAGATTGAGAGCCCAACTAACACCAAAATGGAATATAATAATCTTCGAAATAAGAACTGTGAAAATTTCATACTCTGTTAACACCTATTTATAAAGAGAAAGGAGATTTTATCTCCTTTCTCTTTCATATAAGAAATTATTTCTCAAACCAAAGATCATGGAAGTAGTACCAACTACTCATAATAGGTCTCCACGTGAGACCCATAACATAATCTTGCATTGCATTATGAACTAACATATTATCGATGAAAATATCCGGGCATTGCTCGCTAATAATTTGTTGTATTATATTCATGGTATGGATTCGTTCATCTCTATCTATCATCACCCTCTCTTTTTCGATCAATTGATCTACAATAGGATCCTGTAACCATTCTGATGACATCCATGTTCCAGCGGCATCAGAATGATACATGGTATATAGAAGAGCATCAGGATCAGGATAGGTAGGAGTTTGAGAAGTGATACATATATGAGGAGTAGTTTCAACGGTAGTCACAAGTTCGGTTATTCTTCCCCACTGTTCTTCTCTTACTACAAGGTTAACACCAATCTCTGCCAAACTTTCTTGTAACAAAAGAGCCATCTTACGTCTGTCTTCAGTTCCGGTGGGATATGTAACAACAATATCAGGAATATCGGGGTAATATTTGCTTAACATCATTTCTTCTCGAGCCTTATCTAAGTTGTATGAGTATTGAAAAACTCGCGGATTATGTCCTGGTATCGTTGGTGCTATTACGCCTCTTGCCTGAGGAGAACCTCCTCTAATTACATCAGTAACCATATTATAATCAAACGCCCAGGAAAGCATTCTTCTTATATGGATATCATCTGTAGGTGGAATTTTTGTATTTATTTTTGCAGCAACTATATAACTTGAATCAAAGGCAATTGATTTTGCATTTGGATAAGAATCCATCTCTTTGTAATCTTCATATGTTCTGTAGTGGTCAACAAGTGTTAGTTCTCCGTTTCTCACCATCATCTTAACCGTTGCATTCTCATGCAGTATAATACAGCGTACCATGTCTACTGATTTATCTCCATGAGGCCACCCTTCAAAGTAATCCGGATAACGTTCAAAGACAATTTCTCGGCCTCGATCATGTTCTGATAACATATATGGCCCGGAACCTGCATCTTCATTTGTAGCTGTACTGAGCCAGTTAGAACCATAGTCGCCAAATTCACCAAATTCTCCTGGTTCTATATGTTCTAGAATAGCATCTTTATTTAGAATAGATAAGAGAGGTAAAGTTGACACGAATGGGCCAAATGGTTCGCTAAGATGAAAGGTAACTGTATAAGGGTCATCAACAGTAGTTTCTTCTACAATATCCGACCAAAGCCATGAATAGCCATCTCTAAGAGCAATCATACGGTCCATGGTAAATTTTACATCTTCAGCAGTCAATTCACTTCCATCATGAAACTTTACACCTTCTTTGAGTTTAAAAGTATAGGACAACCCGTCAGGACTTGCTGTCCAGCTCTCCGCTAATTTTGGTTGGCTAACACCATCACTATCAGGAAAGACTAATTGACTATATATATTATACATGGCGAATAACTCTGTATAATCATTACCCCTAGCTGGATCTATCGTCCCAAATTCTTGATTAACACTCATTACAAGAATATTTTGTTGCGCAGAACAATTCATACCTGAACTTCCTATTAGCAAGGCTAATAAGATAATAAATACAACACTAAATCGATTCATTTTAAATATCCTCCTATAATAAAATCAAAAGATTTTCATGAATATATTTTCGATAGACATCAACTCCTTTATATATTATTAAAGATAAACTACATCAACTATAACAAATATCCCGAAAAATATTTAATCAATTTTATATGAAAGCCTATGACAATGGTAGTTTTTATATAAAATGAGCTTGTTTAAACGAAACATTATTATTATTTATATCATTTATTAGCTAAGCGGTTTTATTAATCCTAATATTAAAGCATTTTACTATAATTCATTCTAAGAGTAAATTGCAGATGTGTCAATTTCGAATTAAACAAAAATTATTTTTATCATTCATTTGAGCACCTACACTTAATTAAAAATCTACAATATTAACAACATCTTAATTTCTTTGATATTACATTTGAATAAGTATCTGCTACTTATTCAATTTAAAATGGCACTTCTGTGACTATTTCTTGATTTTCTCGATAAAATGTTGAAAGCTATATTTCACTTCAATTAAATTGTAAAAAATTTCTTTGGTTTTGTAAGTCAACTTCTATCATATATCAAGCTTTCTTTTTAATATTGTCAGCAGTAGAAGTCCAATAAGGGTTGTAACACCAGCCAAAACAAAAGCAGGTGTGAAAGAGCCTGTGGTATCCAAAAGCCAGGAACCTACAAGACTGGTTACCGCGCCCAGGCCAAAAGCACTAAATACCAGACCATAATTTATCCCAAGGTGTTTTGTGCCAAATCCTGCTGCCACGACTACTGGAAACAATGCAAAAGTAACTGCATATCCTGAACCCAAAAAAAGGGAGCAAATTATCAATGTTAAAAGATTTTTAGCGACAAAAGGTAAAGCAAAAAATGCAGTAGCCTGAATGATATAAATGAGCTTCATTACTCTAATGGTGCCAAACCGGTCGGCAAACCAACCCACACAAGGCCTTCCCAATCCATTTATCAGTGAATAAAAAGATATGGCCATCGCAGCACTTGCAGGATTTAGTTTAAGTTGGATTTCACCGTAAGCCGTTATTAGGCCTATGGCTGTCAATCCTCCACCTATCACAGCTGCAAGTGCTAGCCATAAGATATAAAACATGGGGGTTCTTACAAACTCATACGGGGTCACGTCTTTTATATCAGCAGGTGTTTGGTTTTTATAGTTGTTTTTATTTGATTTTACACTTATACTCCAATCAGCAGGAGGATTTCGAAGAAGTCTTGCACCTGCCAATGCTCCGAAGCCTACAAAAACACCTAAAACCAGCAGGGTTCCATCAACTCCCCACAAATCAATCATTACTTTTTTAAAAGGGGCAAATACTACAGCTGCCAATCCAAATCCCATAACTGCAGTTGACACAGCAAAACCTGGTCTGTCTGCATACCACTTACGGGCTGTTGGTGCTATACATGCGTAAGTTAAACCACATGCGATGCCCACCATACCCCCATAAGTGAACACTAGCCAGATTGGATTTGGGATAAAGCGCAATAGTGCAGCCAGCCCATATCCGATAAAGAAAACCACTGCCCCGACCATGGCAACTTTTCGGGGACCTATCCTGTCCTGGATCGAGCCTGCTGGTATCATAGTGATGGCAAAAACAATAATCATCACAGTAAAAGGCAGGTTTGCCTGGGCAACAGTCCATCCCCAATCCCTGCTAAGAGGAACAACAAATGAACCCCATGCATAACTCATCCCGCCCATTAAAGATAGCAGAAATCCTCCAAATATTACTTTCCAGCGATTCTGTTCAACTTGTTCTACGACTTCTTTTTTTGTCAAATCATCTTCACCAGTTCTGTTCATAGTGTTTCCCTCTTTATAAAATTTTGGATATGTGATACAGGTAGAAAGTGGTAGGGTAAATACTAGACAGGCACAGTTTGATAGAAGAATAGCTTTGGTAAAAAATAAAAATAATAAATAATTTAAAAAAGAACTCTTTTTAATATTTTTCTATATCCTATTTTTAATTCTCAGAATAAACTTTTATTTATTGAATATAATATACCACATTTTGTCTAAAATCGTAGAAAAAAACTCTTACTTTATATGAATTAATTAATCAAAACCCCACAACAGGAAACTGAGGGGCTTTGATTGTCTGGTATTATTTAATGTCTTAAAACTAACTCTACTCTCCTGTTCATTGCCTGACCTGATTCTGTTTTATTGTTCGATACAGGAGACAAAGGGCCCACTCCAGCAGCTATTAGACGATTTGAAGCAATTCCATGGGTGTTGACCAAAATATCTACTATTGCTTCAGACCGTCTCTCAGACAGAGAAAGATTGTACTCTAGCGAACCAACATCATCAGTATGCCCTACCACGTATAGATTGAAATCCATATATTCCTGTAACAACATGGCTATCTCGCCCAAGGCATGCTCAGATTCCTTTTTAACCTTAGCGCTATCATAATCAAACTGTATTCCGTAAATGGACACAAACCCTTTTCGAGCTAAATCTTCATACATGGTGTCTACAGTCAAAAGTCCTTCATCCATTGGCCGAACTTCCACAATATCAATTTGTATTTTTGCTCTCCCCCGGTGTGCAGAACGAGCCGGTGTTAGCATACCTCCCTGATGAATGTATAAAGATATATAAACATCACCTTCAGCTCTACTTAGCTTGGCAGCCATATAACGAGGATTTTCTGGTGATTGCAAATAATATATTCGTTCATAACGTTCTGCAGTAAAAGGATAGAATAGGCCATGCCAATTACCATATTCATTTACCTCTTCTCCGCTGGCGGAAAAAAGAGTTTCAAAACCAGCTCTTTCTATCTCGTTCTCGTAATTGCGATAGATTTCTAAAACAGAGCGTTCTTCCGGTCCGATATAGGTTATTTTTGTTACCCTGCCCTCTAAAGATAGGTATTCAGAAGGCTCTAGAGTAGTTGGGTTTCCACGATAAGTTTGGGTAACACCATGGTTTGAGGATAATTGTCCTTCTTCTAATATCTCTCTTGTAACTTTGCCCAGTGCAAGGGTATATTTGTCAAACTCAACACTCTCATAATAAAGGATAATCGAACCCTCATACCGGGAAATCAAGGGATGGTCATGACTACCATCTAGGTCCTTTTCCGCATAAACCGGCAAAGATATTAATGCAATGGCCAAAAATAAACATATCCATATTTTCTTTGTAAAATACATATTTCACCTCTTTTACTTAATTATGTTAATTTAAAATACCTTTATTTTTATAATAATTTTTTGTAAAAATAAAATATTAAGCTGTTAATAAGCAGTAATTAAAATAAAATACAATAAAGCCAATAGTTTAGTCAAGTAATAACAGACAAAAGTCTCTAACTCATATTTAAGGGATAGAATTGGAGATATTATTTTAGAAATAGCTAATAATTTTATTTTTAATTTTATCATAATTATTAGAAAATTATGGTCTCTTTTCAACTTCATAAGGTATTTGTTGTTTTAAATTTTCCGATAATAGATATAAAAATTGACCTGTTATGATAAATGGAAAATAGCTCCTGAATTAGATGTCAAATTTTTTTAGGTACTTTATACAGCTACTATAACTCTCTGGTTTCAAGTAGGATTCCTCTCGTTTCAAAGATGGTATATGTGATTAGATTAGTGAAAAATGAAAAAACTTATATTTGAATATTTTCTATTTAAGTTAACTCCTTGTAGCAAGAATGATCCTTCACTTGTTATCCTTATCTTAATTAAGTATTTTGATATTTTCGATAAACCCTCTTGATAGTAATTTCTTTTAAATTATCCTTCCTAAGCTATTCGTAAAAAATAAAGTAATATTGGTAAAAAGGATAATAGAAAGAAATGGGATTTTCAAAAAATAGATAGAAGCCATCTAACTTTATGAGGGTTGGGAGAGTCTATCCTTTTGCCAGATCTGATACTCCCTATTTTTGATAGGTGCTATTCTGCTTTGCGTGCTAGTTTTGATAATTTAAATGCTATATTTTCTTGGTTGTGTGCCTATGTAATCACATTGTATCATCATGTTAAGTTAAAAGCGGCAATATTTATTGGTTCTCTTCATTGATAACTATGCCACTATTTGTTTGATCAGTATTTGAAGCAGAAAAAATTAAAAATGTAAAAACTATCAATAGCGTTATTATCCAGGTAAATATTACACCCGCATAACGGGTGGCTTTAAGAACTCTTGAAAGGATTTTGACTTTTTTACTATTTTTCTTTAGATTTTTTATTTATACCTTTAGCTATAATCTTTCTTAAGCAATAGTATTTCCAACTTTGGACTTCAGGTAAAATATTATCATCTGGCTTTTTTAATCTTTTTATGGTAAAACCATTTTATTTAACCATTACCACCTTCTTGAAAGTGGTAATGGTTAAATAAAAATAAAGCTTTATTTTATCACTATTATCACCTACTAGAAGGGTCAGCTATGCAGGCTGAGCCTTCTAGTAAACTATTTAAAACTAAACAAAAACTAATATAATACCTCGGTCTTACAGTAATAGCGTGGTGAAGTATGACCTACGACATGAGTCAGATCATAATCAGTAGACAATCCAAGCCCCGGATTGGCACCCAGCGCCCCAAAACCGGCTTCACATATTAACACAGAAGTGACCGGTACACCATAGGTACTGGCCATAGTCTGGATGGTACCCAGTCGGTCAGAATTATTGACGATTAAATCCATGGCCTTAATTAAAGAGCTGGTCCATTCACTACCTATATCAGAAGGGTTAATATCATTAAATGAACCCCATTCATCTACATCTGTTGTCGCATTTTCATCTGAGGCACAGGCTGTTTGCACAACATAGACATTGTCCAGAGTATTCAAATTATTGATAAAACTCCCACTACGACAGGAACCTAAGATAAAATTAAATGCAATATCCGGGTATTCTGCCATCTTATTCCTAAACTGATTTGCGGTAAACCCCTGACCTCCCAGTTTAACCCAATCAACATTTCCGTGAGCAATAATAAAGATGGTAATAACACTTCTGCCTTCACCAGCCATAGCATCAATGGTATTTAATACTTGAGCTGCATCGCTTTGCACCAGTCCTTCAACCCGCGAAAATGCATTCTTATAGGCATTAAAGAAATTCACGCCATTCAGATAAGTCTTGTTGGCATCCCCAAAACAGTTCTCACCAGGCATTAATCCCTGTACCACAATAAAACCTTCCATGAACTGACTGATGATCTTATCAATAATATAATTAGGAACAGTTCCGATAGGCTTCTTTATAGTAATATTCGAAGCAATAATAAAGTCTTCATTAGGAGTATCTTCAGCAATAATATCCGGTATCTTGTTGTTAATCTTTGGCCACCATTGGGCATCATGGATTTGGTGTTCTCCCTGTTTATCGACTAAAATGTATTTCACCGGATGGGCATAATAGCTCCTTGGGGCTAAATCCAGGTAAAAGAAATACATCTCTTCTCCTAAAATAATATTTACAGGGGCTTTAAAATCCGAAAAAGAATCTTCCTCGATAACGGTTCCAGGGGGAAGAGGTGATTCTAATTTTAGACATACATAGGGGAAGCCTGATTTAATTTCCGAAATATTCGGAAGGATATCCTCAATAACAACCTGAATGGCTTCTCCCATATCTGCACCTACTGTAACGGTTACCGTATCCGTTGTGCTGCCTGCACTATTGGTGGCTGTAAGAGTGTAAGTTGTGGTAGCCTTTGGAGATACGGTAACGGATGTGCCAGTAACTGTTCCAATGCCCTGGTTGATACTCACGGTCGTAGCACCGGTTACCACCCAACTAAGCGTTGAGCTATCTCCCTCGGTAATGCTGGGAGGGTCAGCGGTAAAGGAGCTGATGGTAGGAGGGTCAGTGCCGGGAGTAACACCACCACAGCTTGAAATGAAAAATAATAATAAAGAAAATGTAAATAATGTCAAAATCATTCTGTTGTTTTTTACTATCTTAATCATTTTAAGAGTCCTCTCTTTCTAAAATTATTAATTATTTGATAAATACTAAACAAAAAGAATAACTACTCACCACCTCCTCGAAAAAACACTATCAATGGTTTAAGTTAAGACAAAAAACTTCGGAACAAAAAAAGACAGGGTAAGATAAGGTATCTTACTCTGTCTTTTTGAACCTGAAAGATTCTTCCGGAGGTATTAGGAATCACATTAAAACAAAACCCTTATAGACCTTCCTAAGGCCTGGGGAATTGCCTCTTCGGTGCTTTTCTAGCCAAAAGCTCTCCAGAGTCCTGTCTGATAACAGTCTTTTTTGCCGGTAGGTTTCGATACCGTCTATTTTGTATCTTTCCTCTTGGGCGCTTTCTCAGGGATAGAGAGATAGACTTTTCTGTTATCTTCCTACAGGGTACTATATTTGGTTGTCATGTTAGAAAATGAGCTTGCAGGTATATTATTTATATTTGTATATATATTTTTTATTTTTTTCAATATACTATATTTGAATAAAAAAGTCATCTTTTTTTTAAGAAAATAAGAAGGTATAAGAAAGCCCCTCAACAGGATGCTGAAGGGCTGGGATTTGCTGGCTCCCCCTATTGGACAGCTTTAGAGCTTTTCAAGAAAGAGGAAACCTTATATGGCTCCCCCTTTCTCTTTTTTAGTTATTCTTTTTCTCATATAATATTATTGGCCTAAGGTATGTAATAGGTGATCTCTAGTTTGGGACGCTGACCAGGATTATCCAGGTTATCTGAAGAACGAAAGAAAACTTCACTAAAAGAAATAGTATCACTGCTTTCCAGAACTATCCCGTGATTGCCAATACTTCCATCAACCCATCCCTGCAGCAAGGCGCTAATATCCCATGACAGCCATGTGACATCACCCATAACAACAGGACCCATGCTTTCCGGTAGCGGATGATAGTCAGGTTGGTTATTCCAGGTAATTGTATTCTCCTCCCAGTTACCAGTTATCTTAAACACACCAATGATAAAATCTTCTGTACCATTACTGCTATGTTGATAAAGTTTTAAATCAGCAGATGTAATAACCGCATCGGCCGGTAAGGTGCTTAAATCAAACAGAAGGTAAGCTCTAAGTATAGTATCACCCCATATCCCTATACGGAGAGATACGTAGTTAAAAAAATTACCATCAGGGAGAGTAGAAGATACAAAACTATCCTTCCCCTCATTCGGATCAGGCTGAATGGTTATGGTTTGTTCAACAATAGCCGGACTTACGGTGATGGTTACCTCAGCAGTGCTACTTCCGACATCGTTGAAGGCAGTCAGGGTATAGGTGGTGGTCTCTGTGGGGGTAACATCATATGAGCCGCTGGAAGGGTCTACTTCTCCTATATCTGGGCTGATGGTAAAGATCGTGGCATCGGTGACCTCCTAGCTTAATGTTGCAGTCTCTCCTTCAGTGATAGCACTAGCATCAGTATTGAAATCATTAATGATAGGTGGGTCCCGGGGAGCTCCGGTACAACTGGTCATAAAGCTAAGGGCAATAAGAATAAAGAACAATACAACATAGTCTTTGTTTTCTTTTAAAATTCTTTTTATTTTAAATAAACCTCTCATTTTTTAAAATTAGGAATCAGTTATAGATCAGACCAAAGTGACCCGTTTACCATTTCTGGCCATTTTTACATCTTAGATTAAAGATCCCCTGCCACTTATTCTTCGATAGTCTGGCTTAATACAAATAATAAAAAAAATAGACATGGGCACCCTCAGTGTATTTTAAAGGAGTGTCGTGTCGGTTACCGGTAAAGATGTTGCCGGCTGGTCCGTTGACTGGTTCAGACGGTCTACTGTCATCTTTGGGAATATTCTCTCGATAATAGGTACCACCGGGGCTTCCCCAACCAGTCAGGCGGACATCATCAGGCAATAGATAACTATCCTCATGTACCAAAACCGCTCCACCAAAACCGTACGCTTTATTGTGATTAAAGATATTGTCTTCAAGGGTGACCTCACTGTTTTGCACCCCAATTGCACCCCCATAGGTTTCAGCTGCATTGTAGGCCATGGTATTTCCACGAATGACCGCAGTTCCATTCAATACCCTGATTCCGCCTGAGCTGTAGGCTGTATTATTAATAAATTCATTATATTCAATGGTGGGATGACAATAGTTCATATCAATGCCGCCGCCGGACTGTATTGCCTGGTTGTCTTTAATGATATTATACCTGATAGTGGGGGAACTGTTATGGGTTAGAAAAAAACCGCCGCCATAATCTGCCGTATTATTAATAATTTTGTTATATTCAATAATGCTGGTAGAATTATTGGTTATAACAATTCCACCGCCAGCGTCTACTGTTGGTGTCCCTCCACTATAACCGTTTTGAATGGTAAATCCTGCCAGGGTCGAATCATCCATTGAGCTAAATCTAACTACCGTGCCAGCTTGGTTTCCGTCAATAATGGTGGCAGCTACAATATCGGGGTCTTCGGGGTCTACACTTTGTACGGTGATGGATTTGCCCTTAAATACAATGTTTTCATAGTAAGTGTCAGGACAGGCGATGATGGTATCCCCGGGGGAAGATGCGTCAATGGCCGCCTGGATAGAAGTGTACACTGTATTTGTAGTGGTGTTATGGACTCCTGAGATCAAGAGAAAGCTGGCCTGGATGGTGTGGTCTTGCTGGACATCACTAAAAGTGTAGTTATCAATGGCTCCCTGGGAGACACCGTCTACCAGGACCTGTTCTATCTGGTAACATGCGTGCGGAGTGATGGAGAAAGTCTGACTACCCCCTTCTTCCACAAAGACCCATTCCGTTCCTGGACTGATGCTGCCTCCTTCTCCAAAAGTTACTGTGATGGTATGGATGGGCGGAAGCTGGTCACAGGCTACCAGAAAGATAAGCACTAAAGACAATACACAGAATAAGATAAACACTCTTTTCGTATTCATTTTTAAACCTCCTTGCTTAAAAAGATCAAACCTGGATCTTTAAGCTGATTCCTAATTAAAGGTAAACAGTAAACGAAACATTTTACTTTTTCTATAGTTTACTCACTCTTTTAGGAAAAAAATATATGTTATTCTTGCTTTCCAATCAATTTAATTCAAAAACTCTCCTTGTTCAGTGGATGTTTAAAGTTTGTTGCTATAGTATCCTCTTTTTATTTCATCCCCTCCTTTCGGTATTTGGTGATCAAGAAAAAGTGAGATCGTAACAAAAGTAGAACACGGGCTACGTTTCAGATCAATAAAGATTTGGTGATAGCCAAAAAGATATTTGAATCTTTATATGATGAGTAATAAGTTCGATATTTCAGGATTAGATAGAAAAAATTCCCTTTATGAGGGGTGGGATAGTTTATCCTTTTGCGAGATCTGGTACTCCCTTTTTTTGATAGGTGCTTTCTATTTTGAAAGCTAGTACGATTAGCTTATCTTATAAGCTTTTTGTAGTTGTATTTCTATATTTATAATTATTTTAGCAGGTGAAGTCAAAAGAGGCAATATAAATTTATCAAAACAAAAGCCCCTCAGCTGGATGCTGAAGGGCTGTGCGTGATGGCTCCCCAGACAGAACGATTTTCGCAACTTTTGTTTGAGTGATAAAAGAGAGAAAATCTATTCTTCAATAAAAAAGGTTGGGCCATAAAATAGGTAGAACCTTTTTGGAAAAAGTTCTGGATAATTAGAGCCTATCCGAGAGTATCCCGTAAAACTCTGTTTCTAATATAGAATTTTGATGAAATATAGTATAATATAATAAAGTTTTTCTATACGGATAATATTCAGTTTAGAATATTGTTAAAAGAATTAGGAGGAAAAAATGAAAAAGTATTTTTCTTTAGTTATCCTGATTTTACTGTCTGTATTAATGATAATTAGTTTGACGGCCTGTGATTCCGTTGAGGTCATTCCGACTGGAATTGTCACCATTACCCTAGACATAGAACCTATGTCAGAAATTGTAGGTATCGACAGAACGGAAAAAAGCTATTACATATACATGGATGATGAATTCTTATTCTTAGGAATGATGACTCCCTCAGAAGCTCTTACTATAGAAGAGATTCCCCTTGGAATGCATATATTTAGAGCAACTGACCAAGCTCCTATGATGATTTCTTCTCGCTCTGAACTGGAAAATGATTTATCTGAAAAAATTTCACTGATCTGCTCTGGCATGATAGGACACCAAGTTAAGGAAGGAATTAATTATGTAAAAATTCCTGTTTCCTGTAGTTTTGCAGTTATAATAGACATAGTTGAGTAACTATGTGGTTATAGACTTGAAATATCTGTTTTCTTTATTTTCAACTCTCTTGATTATCTTACTGACTGTCGTATAATGAATGCATACCAAGATATTCGGCAATTTCTTTCAGGGTATAGCAATAGAAAAGCAGGGAATTCTTCTCTTAAAACCGATCAATTAACAATAGGATATATAGGGCTAGCCTTTAGGCCCTTCTGCCAGATTGGCTCTAGAAAAATCCTTCTTATTTAAAAAGCCCCTCAGCTGAATGCTGAGGGGCTGGATTCGCTGGCTCCCCCTATTGGATGTGTTTAGAACTTTTTGAGAAAGATAAAATATTTTATGTCCTTTATTTCTCATCTTTTGGTATTTATTCTACCATATCAGTTGTTAATTATGGAATATAATAGTTGAT
>Ga0334898_1000856_pt1 | contig 41397 bp, 38 predicted proteins | sample GraSluR3_MG_10_FD_207228 | JGI IMG/M metagenome (GOLD analysis project Ga0334898, IMG submission 207228) | Sludge microbial communities from methane-producing bioreactor in Wageningen University, Netherlands - Granular Sludge_3_08-R3 | ecosystem: Engineered > Bioreactor > Anaerobic >... | reverse complement strand
GATTGCTTGCTCATAATATCACCAATTATGTTATAGCAAAAAAAATAAAATAAATCAAGAGAAGGACAAAAGAAAAGCCAGTTGCTAAAGCAACCGACTTATAACGAGGCGAAGCCTCTTTGTTCTTTTTGCTTTTTTCGAGGGAAGATTCTTGACAGATTGTTAAAAAGGTGATAATCTATCCTTAGCTTAAATCCTAGTCATTTAGTAGGGATTAAGGAGGTGTGTTATGAGATTGTCAACAAAAGGTCGATACGGACTTCGAGCAATGCTTGATTTAGCTTTGAATTCAACCGACGATGTTGTATCAATTAAGAGTATTTCTGAACGCCAAAGTATTTCAGAAAACTATTTAGAACAAATTATTTCAACACTTAAAAAAGCCCAATTTGTTAAAAGTACACGTGGGGCTAAAGGTGGATATACCTTAAATCAGGACCCCAAAGATATATCCGTTGGTGATATTCTTCGTGCTTTAGAAGGCGATCTTAATCCGGTGGATTGTGTGGCCGTTAATGAAGATAAAGCGTGTAATGAATCTGAGATGTGTGTGACCAAATACGTTTGGAAAAAGATTAGTGAAAGTATTAATGATGTGGTTGATCATATTACATTAGAGGATTTAATTAAGGAACAACATAAAATTGACGAATTATTAAATGAAGAGGTGTAGAGATGGAGAAAAAAATATACTTAGATCATGCAGCAACGACATCAACAAGACCTTCTGTAGTTGATGAAATGTTACCCTATTTTACAGAAGAGTTCGGCAATCCTTCAAGTATTTATGAATTTGCTCAAAACGCCAAACAAGCCATTGATGACAGTCGACAAATAATAGCGGATGCAATTCATGCAGAAGCGGCAGAAGTGTTTTTTGTATCAGGTGGTACAGAAGCCGATAACTGGGCGATTTCCGGTGTGGTTGAGAATTGTGCAAAAAAAGGTAATCACATCATTACAACAAAGATGGAGCACCATGCAGTATTACATACCTGTGAATACTTGGAAAAAAAAGGGTGTGAAGTTACTTATTTAGATGTTGATGCAGATGGTTTGATTTCACTTGATGATTTAGAAAAAGCGATTAAAGAAAACACGGTATTGATTACCATCATGTTTGCCAACAATGAAATAGGAACGATTCAACCCATCAAAGAAATTGGTGCGATTGCCAAGAAACATAAGGTGCTTTTTCATACTGACGCAGTTCAAGCCTTTACCCATGTACCGATTGATGTTGTTGATATGAATATTGATTTGATGTCGATGAGCGGTCATAAAATATATGGACCAAAAGGTATTGGAGCATTGTATATACGTAAAGGTATTCGCATGAAGGCCTTTATTCATGGTGGAGCCCAAGAACGACGCCGACGTGGAGGGACAGAGAATGTACCTGCCATTGTTGGATTTAGAAAAGCAGTAAAAGAAGCGACGGCGTTGATGGAATCAGAAGCTATTCGAGAAGTTGAACTTCGTGATTATTTTATAAAAAAAGTATTAGAGACAGTACCCTATGTAAAGTTGAATGGACATCCAACAAAGCGCTTGCCTAACAATGTAAACCTTAGCTTTGAATTCATTGAAGGTGAATCCTTACTGATTATGTTGGATATGAAAAATGTCTGTGCTTCTTCCGGATCTGCCTGTACATCCGGTTCGCTAGACCCGTCGCATGTTCTTTTAGCCATTGGATTACCCCATGAAATAGCCCATGGTTCATTACGAATTACACTTGGTGAAAAAACAAGTCGCGAAGAGCTAGATTATGTTGCTGATGCGTTGGTAACGATTGTAAAACGATTAAGAGATATGTCACCGGTATATGAAGACTATATGCAAAAGAAGATAGAATCTGTTATTGAAACTCAATATAAAAAATAGAAAGGGACAATCCTATGTATACAAAAAAAGTTATGGACCATTTTACAAATCCTAGAAATATGGGAGAAATCGATCATGCAGATGGCGTTGGTACCGTTGGAAATGCAAAATGCGGAGATATTATGCGCATCTACTTAAAAGTTGAAGACGATATCATTAAAGATGTCAAATTTAAAACCTTTGGTTGCGGAGCGGCAGTAGCAACAAGTAGTATTGCAACAGAGTTGGTTATGGGAAAAACGATTGAAGAAGCCCTAAAAATAACAAATGATGCTGTTGTCGAAGCGTTAGATGGACTTCCTAAAGCAAAAGTGCATTGTTCATTATTAGCTGAAGAAGCTTTGCATGCAGCTATTTGGGATTATGCGCAAAAAAATAATATTCAAATCGAAGGATTAGAACCACCGGAAGACACAGAAGATTATGACCACCATGTAGAAGAGGAAGATGAATTTGAATAAAAAAGTTGTCGTAGGTATGTCAGGAGGCGTCGACTCATCTGTAGCAGCCTATTTATTAAAGAAACAAGGATATGAAGTTATTGGCGTAACTATGCAGATTTGGCAAGATGATGAACGCTCGCTGATAGAAGAAAACGGTGGTTGTTGTGGTTTGTCTGCAGTTGATGATGCAAGGCGTGTCGCCAATGTTCTTGATATCCCATATTATGTGATGAATTTCAAAGAAGATTTTAAACGTGATGTTATCGATTACTTTGTCAAAGAGTATAAAGAGGGACGAACTCCAAATCCATGTATTGCATGCAATCGTTATGTGAAATGGGAGTCTTTATTGCAACGGAGTTTAGCAATAGGCGCAGATTATATTGCAACCGGTCATTATGCAAAAGTCGTTCAGTTAGATAACGGTCGATATACACTTAAAATGTCCAAAACATCTCGAAAAGATCAAACCTATGCACTATATAATTTGACTCAGGATCAGCTGTCTCGAACATTGATGCCAGTGGGTGATTATACAAAAGATGAAATTCGTGAAATCGCAGAAAATATTAGCGTACGCATGGCAAATAAGCCGGACAGTCAAGAAATATGTTTTGTTCCGGATAATGACTATGCTAAATTTATCGAAGATTATTCAGGAGATACCTTTGAACAAGGGAATTTTGTTGACACCAAGGGTCAAATTATCGGGAGACATAAAGGGATTGTACACTATACAATAGGACAGCGTAAAGGATTAGGATTGAATTTAGGCCGTCCCGGCTTTGTTGTGGATATTAATCCGGAAACAAAAGAAGTCATGATCGGGACAGATACGGATGTCTTCTCAAGTGGATGTGTTGCAACCGATATTAATTTAATGGCAATAGATTCTATTGATGGAGAACAGGAATTTACGGCCAAGATTCGATATTCCCACAAGCCTGCAAAATGTAAGGTGCGACTTCGTGATGATGAAAAACTTGAATGTATCTTTGAAGAAAAACAACGCGCCATCACACCGGGTCAAGCCATTGTTTTATATGACGAGGAACTTGTTGTTGGTGGAGGCACGATTATTAAACGTATATTATAAATGATGAAAGTAGGGTTTTCTGTTTACAAATGTTGTAAAGTATGAAAATCCTGCTTTTTTTAAGAGCTCTTTTGCTTGGTCAAAATGACGCGTTATGTCCTTGGCGGTATGAGCATCGGAGCCAAGGGTAATGATTTCGCCACCGAGTTCTTTATATCTTGTCAAAATTTCATAGGAAGGATGAGGTTGTCCGAGTCCATATCGAATCCCCGATGTGTTGATTTCTATTCCTTTTCCTTTTGCAATTATGGTCTTTAATATGGCGTCCAAGAGGTCTTTAAAATCCGGGTAATAGATTTTTTTGTCCTTAAAATTCCCATAACGAATAACATAGTCTAAATGTGAGAAAATATCAAAGTCAGAATAATTTGTGACATTATTTAACATATCTTCAAAGTAGTCAAAGTATCCTTGATATTGGGAACGCGTTTCAAAATATGATGGGTCAAAAGGATCAGCTCCCTTTGCTAAATGATTGGAAGCAAGTATAAAGTCAAATGGATATGAGGATGTAATTTGGCTTAATTGAGGGTACAAGTGGCCTTGTATACCAAGTTCAATTCCAAAGAGAATTTGAATTTGATCGGAATAAAGCGCTTTATATTTCATGATTTCATCATAATATCCATCGATATCTAGTGTGAAATCAATACCAATATCCGGAAAGTCAAGATCATGATGCTCGGTAAAACAAAGCCTATCTACTTTTTTTGCAATGGCACCTTCAATCATTTCTTGCATAGGGACATTACAGTCCCCACTATAATCACTATGTAAATGGTAATCAGCTAACATGTTTTTTGTGCCCCTTTCTATATTGGATGCTTCTTAAGATGAAAAACAGTGTTTTTTAGTGAATATCAACAGTTTTATGCCACTAATTCTATCATAATTTACAGAAATTAGAAAGAAAGTATTTCTTGAATTCTTCTTTTATGAATGATAATATAAGAAAGGACATGTTAACTTGTCCTAAACGCGAAACTAACGTAAAAATAACAAGATAACAGGAGAATGTTATGACGACAGAAATGCTTCATGATGTATTATTTCAATTATTTTCTTTTTTAGGTGGATTTGGTATGTTTCTATATGGGATGCATATTATGGCTGAAGGGCTTCAAATGTCTGCCGGTAAAAGGATGAAATCTTTACTTGCCATGTTAACATCAAATCGACTGATGGCAGTTGGTTTAGGAGCGCTTGTAACAACAATTGTACAAAGTAGTTCAGCCACCACAGTTATGATTGTCGGATTTGTAAATGCAGGACTAATGAACTTAATTCAAGCAACAGGAGTGATCATGGGTGCCAATATTGGTACAACAGTAACTTCTTGGATTGTATCAAGTTCAGAATGGGCTGCTTTTTTAAAGCCATCGGAAATCGCACCTCTTGCAGTGGCAATCGGTGTTGCCTTGATGCTTTTTGGCAAAAATCAATCAAAAAAACAAATAGGGGAGATCATTGTTGGCTTTGGTTTGCTATTCATTGGATTAGAACTAATGAGTGCTGTCATTAAGCCATATCGAGATAGTGAGATATTTAAGCAAGCTTTTATTTTATTAGGTGAAAATCCGTTTTTTGGAGTGTTAGCCGGATTTGTAGTTACAGCGATTATTCAAAGTAGTTCGGCTTCAGTCGGTATTTTGCAAACATTAGCAATGAATGGCTTGGTTCCATGGGGAGCAGCGGTTTATATTATTCTCGGTCAAAATATCGGTACCTGTGTTACGGCGATGTTATCTGGTATCGGAGCCAATAAAACGGCTAAGAGAGCAGCAATTGTTCACTTGTTATTTAATCTTATCGGTACTATCATTTTTGTGGTAGGTACTCTCATTTTCTTTAAGTGGATTAATACGACCTTGTCCTCACAGATTGTGAATGCAACAGATATATCTATATTCCATACAATTTTTAACGTTTCTAATACAATTTTACTATTTCCATTTGCTAAACTACTTGTTAAAGCGGCTGAACGTATTGTTCCGGGGACAGATATATTGGATGATTCGGACCAAGCGATTACATTGCGACATCTTGATGAGCGTATTTTAGAGACGCCAAGTTTTGCGGTTGAGAATTCAATTAAAGAAGTGGTACGCATGGGGCGTATCGCTAAGGATAATTTAATCTTAGCGACAGAAGCATTAATTGAAATGGATATGCAAAAAATTCAAAAGGTTAAAATAATAGAAAAAGATGTGAACAAACTTGAACAACTAATTACAGGCTATTTAATTAAAATTAATAATACCCATTTAACAGAGCGACAACAGTTGGTTGTAACCCATCTGTTTAATTCTGTTAATGATATTGAGCGTATTGGTGATCATGCAACGAATATTGTGGAATTAGCAGAGTACAATGTGGTTAATGAACTTGAGTTTTCAGAGATAGCAGTTAAAGAGCTTATTGAGATGTCTGACTATACAATAGAGACAGTTGAATATGCATTATTGGCACGTGAGAATAATGATCAAAAGCTTGTTAGTAAAGTGGAAGATCGAGAAGATGAAATTGATGCTATGGAAGAATCTCTACGGGAGTCACATATTCAAAGGTTGTCTACATATGAATGCCAACCTCAATCAAGTGTAGTATTCTTGGATGTCATCAGTAACTATGAACGAATATCCGACCATGCCTTGAATTTAGCTTATTATGTTAAAGATGAAGTATTGTTATAAAATGACTTGAATTTTTACTGAAAATTGTTATAATTATGAGAGAGACGATGAATCTCTCTCTTTTTTTCTAAGTAAAGGGACTTAAATTGTTCGCCGGGACTAAACTGTCCCACAAGGAGATGTATATGGTCCGAAAAATTGAACTACTTTATAAAATCATTCCCAAAGAAATGGATATCTTAAAACGCCGATATTATATTTTAAAGGCAATCTATGCAGTTCAACCTATCGGTCGTCGTATGATTGCAGCAAAATTAAATATTGGAGAAAAAATTGTACGTTCAGATATTGAATTTTTTCGCGAAGAAGGGTATGTAAATGTTTCAACTAGTGGTATGATATTAACAGAGGCTGGAGTTAATCTCTTAGATCAATTAAAGGAATTAATGAATGAGCTTGAAGGAATTAAACGCCTACAAGAGGAACTTAAACCTATTTTTCAATGTCAAAATATTATTGTCGTATCCGGAAATGCGGATGATGAATTAGAAGCAATGGGGAATATCGGCCGAAGTGCAGCGAAGTTGTTACAATCCTTAATTACGAACGATTCAATTGTGGCGATTACCGGTGGCAACACAATGAAAAGTGTTGTGAAACACATTCATTCAAAGAATGAACCTTTAGATAGAATGTTAGTGGTTCCTGCAAGAGGAAGTCTGGGTAACAATGTTGAGACACAAGCCAACACACTTGTTGAAGAGATGGCTAAAAAAATAGGATGTCAGTACAAATTATTGAATTTGCCGGATAATTTAAGCGAAAAAGCAATTATAAGTGTGTCCAAAGACCCAAAGATCAGTCAAATTATTGAATGTATTAAAAAAGCGAATATTATTGTTTTTGGAATTGGAAATGCAGGAAAGATGGCATATCGACGCGACTTGAATAAAACAGTCATTGATGTATTGACTAAGCGTAAAGCTGTTGCGGAAGCCTTAGGGTATTACTTTAATAAGCAAGGACAAATTGTCTATGATTCAAAAACGATTGGATTTCATTTAGACGAACTCAAGAAAAACGTGCATCCCATTGCCGTTGCAGGTGGTGAGAGTAAAGCATTAGCAGTTCTTTCAGTACGACATTTCATTCAAAACGGAAGTATTATTCTTGATGAAGCTTGTGCCAGAAAGATATTAGTGTTATCAAAAGAACTAAATTTATAGATTAACTATTAGGAGGAAAATTATGTTAAACAAGAAATCAGTAGACGATATCCAGGTAAAAGGAAAGAAAGTACTTGTGCGATGTGACTTTAATGTGCCTATCAAAGATGGTGTTATTACAGACCTTAATCGCTTGGAAGGCGCATTACCAACGATTAAGAAGCTAGTCAATGATGGTGGAAAAATCATTCTTTGTTCGCATATGGGTAAACCAAAAGGACCTACACCAGAATTATCATTAGCACCGGTTGCTGAAAAAATGGCAGAACTATTAGGCCAAGAAGTGACCTTTGCAGCGGATGATACAGTCGTTGGTGAAAATGCGAAAAAAGCAATTGATGCAATGCAAGATGGTGATATTGTATTATTAGAAAACACACGATTTAGAGCTGAAGAAACAAAAAACGGAGAAGCATTTAGCAAAGATTTAGCTTCTTTAGCAGATGTTTTCGTTAACGATGCTTTTGGTGCTGCACATCGTGCACATTGTTCTAACGTAGGTGTTACAGCATTTGTGGATACATGCGTGGTTGGATATTTGATGCAAAAAGAGATTGATTTCTTAGGTAATGCTGTAGCTAATCCAAAGCGCCCATTTGTTGCAATATTAGGTGGCGCAAAAGTATCAGATAAAATTAATGTCATTAATAATTTACTTGATAAAGTAGATACATTAATTATCGGTGGTGGAATGGCATATACATTCTTAAAAGCACAAGGATTTTCAATTGGTAAATCACTCCTAGAAGAAGATAAAATGGATTATGCACTTGAAATGGTTGAAAAAGCGAAAGAAAAAGGTGTTAACTTGTTATTGCCTACAGACCATATCGTCTCAACTGAATTTAATAACGATGCACCATTTAAAGAAGTTGAAGATGCAGGCGAAGGAATTACAGGGGACTATATGGGTCTTGACATCGGCTCAAAAACGATTGAAAAATATTCAGCAGCAATTAAAGATGCAAAAACAATTGTATGGAATGGACCGATGGGTGTATTTGAAATGGAAAACTTTGCTAAAGGGACAAAAGCCATTGCTCAAGCGCTTGCAGAAGCTGATGCAACAACTATTATCGGTGGTGGTGATTCAGCAGCAGCAGTTAATATCTTAGGATTTGGTGATAAGATGACACATATTTCAACAGGTGGTGGTGCTTCTTTAGAATTCTTAGAAGGTAAAGAATTACCTGGTGTTGTTGCAGCAGACGATAAGTAAGAAAACATATAAACTTAGATTGTGAAAGGACTTATTCCCATGAGAAAAATGATTATAGCAGGAAACTGGAAAATGAATAAAACACCAAAGGAAACTGTTGAATTAATTAATGAACTCATTCCTTTAGTGAAAACAGAAGAGGCAGATGTGGTATTTTGTGTACCCTCAGTTTCTTTAATGTTAGCAACAGAATTAACAAAAGAATCAAATGTTGAAATTGGTGCTCAAAACATGTACTTTGAAGAAAGTGGGGCATATACCGGAGAAATTGCACCGAATATGTTAACAGAAATTGGAGTTAAGTATGTTGTTCTTGGTCATTCAGAACGACGTGAGTATTTTGCAGAGACAAATGAGACGGTAAATAAAAAAGTCTTAAAAGCAATTGAGCATAATCTAGTTCCTATTTTATGCTGTGGTGAATACCTTGAGCAACGTCAACAAGGTGTTACTATAGATTTGATTCGTCAGCAAATCAAGGTTGGTTTGAAAGATGTAAAGGCTGAAGATGCAAAGAAGGTTGTTATTGCATATGAGCCAATTTGGGCTATTGGAACCGGAGTAACAGCAACAAGTGATCAAGCAGAAGAAGTCTGTGCTGCAATTCGAGAACTTTTAGTTGAACTTTACGGACAAGAAGTTGCGGATGAAGTGCGTATTCAGTATGGCGGATCTGTCAATGCGGAGAATGCTGCAGAATTATTTGCAAAACCAAACATTGACGGTGGTCTTGTCGGTGGAGCAAGCTTAAAGGCAGATTTTGGAAAGATTGTTAACTACAAATAGTTTGCTCTATATATTAATTAGCTTATAGAGAAGGAGCAAAGATATGAATAAAAAAACAACAGTTTTAATGATCCTTGATGGATATGGAATTAATGATCATGTGGAAGGTAATGCAGTTATTAAGGCGAATACACCAAATATTGACAAGATGAAAGACGCATATCCTTTTGTAAAGGGATTTGCATCCGGAATGGATGTGGGTTTGCCTGATGGTCAAATGGGTAACTCAGAAGTCGGTCACTTAAACATTGGTGCGGGACGTATTGTATATCAAGAATTGACACGTATTTCTAAAGCAATAGTGGATGGCGATTTCTTTGAGAACGAAGCGTTTCTTAAAGCTATTGAGAATGCAAAAACCTATAACAGTTCCTTGCATTTATGGGGACTGCTTTCGGATGGTGGCGTACACAGTCATAATTCGCACTTATATGCACTTCTTAAGTTGGCTAAACAAGAAAAGTTTGAGAACGTTTATGTACACTGTATGTTGGATGGGCGTGATACGCCACCAACCGGTGGTCGTGAATATGTTGCTGAACTTGAATCTAAGATGAAAGAGATTGGTGTCGGAAAAATAGCCACAGTTATGGGTCGATATTATGCAATGGACCGGGATAATCGTTGGGAACGAACCAAGTTAGCTTATGATGCAATGACAAATGGTATCGGAGAAGAAGCGATAGATGCCGTTCAATGTGTTGTGGATAGCTATGCCAACAATGTTAATGATGAATTTGTCCTTCCAACAGTTATTACTGAAGATGGACAACCGATTGCAACGGTAAATGAGAACGATAGTGTTATTTTCTTTAACTTTAGACCGGACCGTGCACGTCAGATTACACGTCCGTTTTGCGAAGAAGACTTTTCTGAATTTGAACGTCAGAAAGGCTTCATGCGATTAACCTATGTATGTTTTACCAACTATGACATCACAATTCCAAACAAGTTAGTCGCTTATGGTAAAGTTTCTTTAGAAGGAACCCTTGGAGAATATTTAGCAAGCCTTGGTAAAACACAGTTACGTCTTGCCGAGACAGAGAAATATGCCCATGTCACTTTTTTCTTTAACGGTGGTGTTGAAGCGCCTAATGAGGGCGAAGAACGTATTTTGGTTCCATCTCCTAAAGTGGCAACCTATGACTTGCAACCGGAAATGAGTGCGGCCGAAGTCAGTGAAAATTTGGTGAATGCCATTGATTCAGGAAAATATGATTTGATTGTTATCAACTTTGCAAATCCAGATATGGTGGGACACACTGGCGTTGAATCTGCTGTAATTAAGGCAGTGGAGACGGTTGATGGATGTGTCGGAGAAGCTGTCGATGCAATTCTTCGAAATAACGGAACTATGTTTGTATGTGCAGACCATGGGAATGCTGAACAATTGCTTGATTACACAACGCATGAAACATTTACAGCGCATACGACGAATCCGGTACCCTTTATCCTTGTAAATGCAGGAGAAGGTGTTTCCTTAAGAGAAGGTGGTAAGCTTGCTGATATAGCGCCGACCTTACTGGATATTATGAACATAGAAAAACCAAAAGAAATGACAGGCGAAAGCTTACTCGTTAAAGCGTAAACCAATATTGACAATATAAACAAGTCATACTACAATAATAAGGATACTCAACGTAGGTGAGTATCCTTATTATTTTGTTGTTTTTATGAGAATGATAAAAAATCTTGACGCTTGGAGTAACTATGGTTTTTTCTAGTTTGTTTTTTATATTTCTTTTTTTACCAATTAGTTTATTTTTATATTATATAATTCCCTCTAGAAAGTGGAAGAACGGTGTTTTGATTGTGTCTTCCCTTGTTTTCTATGCTTGGGGAGAACCTGTATGGGTTATTTTGCTCATAATCAGTTCAATTGTAGACTATTTTCATGGTCGTATTGCCGAACGTTATCTTAAACGTTGGCAAAGCAAGGCGGCCTTGATCTCTTCTCTTGTCATTAATTTAGGGATACTCATTCTATTCAAATATTCAGGCATGTTTGTGAGTACTTTTAGTACATTATTTGACATTCCCTTGAATTTTAAAGGCTTTTCTTTGCCTATAGGCATTTCTTTTTATACATTTCAAACCATCTCGTATGTGTTTGATGTATATCGAGGCGAAGTCAAGGCACAAAAATCGTTTTGGAAATTTCTCATGTTCGTCTCATTATTCCATCAGCTTGTTGCAGGTCCTATTGTACGATATAAGGATATATCGACTGAAATAGAACAACGTTTTTTTTCAGCAGAACAATTTGGGGACGGCGTTCGTCGATTTACCATAGGACTAGCAAAAAAAGTTGTATTTGCAAATACGGCAGGAGCACTCGCAACAAATTTCTTGGATGGACAGCTAGTTGAACTGAGCATGGGTGGACATTGGTTTGGAATGACCTTGTTTGCATTTCAAATCTATTATGATTTTTCGGGATATTCAGATATGGCGATAGGCCTTGGGCGAATGTTTGGATTTACCTATCAAGAAAACTTTAATTATCCCTATATTTCTCAAAGTGTTACAGAATTTTGGCGACGTTGGCATATGTCCCTAGGAAGTTTTTTTCGCGATTATCTTTATATTCCTCTTGGGGGAAATCGGCGGTATCAGTTTCGTAATCTCTTTATTGTATGGTTCTTAACAGGACTTTGGCATGGTGCCAGTTGGAATTTTGTCCTTTGGGGATTATATTATGGTGTACTCAGTGGCTTTGAAAAGATTTTAAGGTGGATATTTAAGTCCTTTCGACTTCCAGCGATTTTGAATTATGGATATATGTTTCTAGTGACAATCTTTGGTTGGACCTTGTTTTATTATGAGGATCTTAGTCGTGGTCTTCAATTTATGCGAGGCTTAATCAATATGGAATATCTATGGGATGTGACATCAGAAGTTATGTTGATGAATAATATGTGGTTCTTAATACTGGCATTTATTGGCGTGACGCCAATAGTGACCAAGCTATTTGGAGCTATTGATGTGACCATGACGAAAAGCTTGTTTCGACCAATTTATTCAACCATTTTTTATCCGTTGACGATTATCACCATTTTTATTGTTGCCTTTGTTTTATTAATGGGTCAATCATATAATCCGTTTTTGTATTTTAGATTTTAGATTTGAGGCGAACCTATGAAAAAAAGTAAAACGAAACATTGGATTGTCATTCTCCTGTTTGTTGGCATTGTGTATGGATTAGGTGGAATGACTTTACTATCAAACAACAACATGAAAGTATCTGAAATAGAAAACAGACAATTAGCAACTTTTCCGATATTGAGTGAAGAGGCTCTTTTTGATGGAAGCTATTTTCAAGATATTATCAATTATTATTCAGATCACTTTGCCCAAAGAGAACGTTTATTAGTCTTAAGTAAAAAAATCGAATCCTATAAAGGGTCTCAAGGCGAAGACCAAGTTGAGATTGTTCTCTTATCATCTGAGGATGAATACATCCCGGATGTGGAAAATCGAGATACAATCATGCATCAAGAAGAGAAAAAAACCATTAAAACGGCATATGACTTGAACCAACGTGTATATAACTTTGCAGCCAAGGACATCGAACGTTTTACAGATATGCGTCCAATTGAGGTTGAGAGTATTGATGATGATACACTTTTAGAACAATTGCAGGTTACGGATGATAAAACCTTAGAAGGACAACGTAAAAATAGTTTGCTCATTATCGAAGACACGATTTATGAAATTTTTGGCTACACTGAAAATGCATGTGACTACTATGCATCCGCAATTAATTCTTTTGCTGAAAAATTTGATGATAATATGACCGTTTACTCCATGGTTGTACCTAGTCATATTGAATTTTTGACCAGCCAAAAATATCGGAGTTTAGCAGATTCACAAGCGGATGCGATTAATCGTATTAATGAGTCCTTTATAGAAGCGATTGTCCCTATAAATGCTTATAGTATACTTGCCAAACACAGAGATGAATATATATACTTTCGTTCGGATCACCATTGGACCGCACGGGGAGCCTATTATGCCTATACCGTATTTGCAGACAAGATTGGGGATAATGCTTATGATTTAGACCGATTTGAAAAAGCAGAGCTAGAAGGATTTTTAGGCTATTTATATTATAAGAATTTTAATCGAAACGTCAAAAATAATCCGGATACAGTCGAAATATATCATCCCTTTGTTGAGAATGAGTATACGGTAACAACACAAGGCAATCGAACAATAAATTTAGATTTGATAAATATGAATTATGCAAAGAAAAGCAATAAATATATGGTGTTTTTAAGTGGAGATAATCCCTTGTCGGTAGTTGATACCGATTTAGATAATGGTCGTAAAATACTTGTTTTTAAAGACTCGTATGGCAATGCATTTATTCCTTACTTGACATCTCATTATGATGAAATACATATTATTGATCCGAGGCATTATAAAAAAGGTGCTATCACCTATGCAAAAGAACATGACATCAATGAAGTGCTTTTTTTGAATTCATCCGTCTTGATATCGAGCAACAAAGGATTTGCAAATTATATTAAAGGAGTATCGTATTAATTTAAAGCTATAATAAAATAACTTGAAATTTTTTTGTTTACTGATATACTTGAAGAGTAAGTGTTATTATGAATAACACGCTAGAATAGAAGTTTTATAATTTTTTCGTTGAAAGGAGTTTTTGTATGAAAAGTTTTTTAGAAATTACAGATATTTATGCACGCGAAGTATTAGACTCAAGAGCCAATCCAACAATAGAAGTTGAGGTTGTTATAGAAGATTCATTTATTGGTCGGGCAGCAGTCCCATCTGGTGCTTCTACAGGCGCTTTCGAAGCTATGGAATTACGTGACGGTGGAGACCGTTATATGGGTAAAGGTGTTTTACAAGCCGTTGAGAATGTCAATACAGTCATCGCTGATGCACTGATTGGCTCAAATGCTTTAGACCAACGCGACATTGATTTACGTATGATCGAATTAGATGGTACACAAAATAAATCTAAGTTAGGTGCTAACGCAATACTTGGTGTTTCTATTGCAACAGCAGATGCGGCAGCAAAAGCACTTGGCATGTCATTATATCAATATTTAGGCGGCTTCAATGCTTATACATTACCGGTTCCAATGATGAATATCTTAAATGGTGGAGAACATGCAGACAATACGGTTGACCTTCAAGAATTCATGATCATGCCTGTTGGTGCAACGTCATTTGCAGAAGCGTTACGTATTGGATCAGAAGTCTATCATAACTTGAAGAAGGTATTAAATGAGCGAGAATTATCAACAGGTGTTGGTGATGAGGGTGGGTTTGCTCCGGACCTTAAATCGTCGGATGAAGCCATTGAAGTTATTCTTGACGCCGTTGAAAAAGCTGGTTATAAGCCTGGCGATGATATTCGTATCGCTATTGATGCAGCAGCAAGTGAATTATACAATGAAGAAACGGGTAAATATTTCTTCCCCGGAGAAAGTAAAATGAAGGGCGAAGATGTTTATCGTACACGTGAAGAAATGGTTGATTACTATGAAGCACTTGTGAATAAATTTCCAATCATCTCCATTGAAGACGGTTTAGATGAAGAAGACTGGGAAGGTTGGGGACTCCTTACTGAGCGTATCGGGTCTAAAGTTCAACTTGTTGGTGATGACTTGTTTGTTACAAATACGGAACGCTTAGCACGTGGAATTAAAGATGGAGTTGCAAACTCAATTTTAATTAAAGTAAACCAAATCGGTACATTAACAGAAACGTTTGATGCTATTAAAATGGCAAATCGTGCCGGTTATACAGCGGTTGTTTCTCACCGTTCAGGTGAAACAGAAGATACAACGATTGCAGATATCGCTGTAGCGGTGAACGCTGGTCAAATCAAGACAGGAGCACCTTGCCGATCTGACCGTGTTGCGAAATACAATCAATTATTACGTATTGAAGATGAGCTTGCAGAAGTAGCAGTATATCCTGGTCTAGATGCATGGTTTAATCTTAAGTAAAAAAAGTATTGAAAAGGGTTCTGCTTTATGCTAGAATACTACTGTTGTTATTTTAGGAGGTGTAATCATGGGAACAATGTTGGTTATCATTAAAGTACTCTACGTACTTGTGTGTATAGCGCTTATCGGAGTTGTATTATTTCAACAAGGTAAGACAGCAGGTTTATCCGGAGCTATTGCCGGTGCAGGCGAATCATATTGGGGAAAGAACAAAGCAAGATCAATGGAAGGTGGCTTACATAAGCTAACTGTTATATTATCTGTTGTGTTTATCTTCATGACCATGTTGATTAATATACTTGCAGAGATAGGATAAATCATGAATCACCATTCATTGTCCATGACTACGGCGAATGAGATACTGGTGAATAAATGACATAATGTTAAAAAAGTTGAAGGTCATACCGTTTGGTATGACCTTTTTAATATCTAGCCCTAGTATATTCTTGTTAAATATATTATAATAAGTGTAAAAGAAGTAGAAGGAGAAGTGGATATGAGACAAATTAAGAAAGGTAGTATTGCATTATTCGTTTGCTTTATCATGACCATATCATTTGTTCAAGGCGCAACAGAGCCAAGTGTATGGGCTAAACCCGAAGTTGATTCTGCTTTACAGGCAAATATAGTGCCTCAAGTATTGCGGCAAGATTATCAACAAAATATCAAACGTTATGAATATGTTCTATTAGCATTAGAAATTTATGAAAGTACATTTAAGACGATTGAAGTCGAGCAAGAATACCCATTTTATGATATCCACAATCATCCATATGAGGAAGCTATTGTCAAGGCTCATGCAGCGGGGATCGTAAAAGGCAATGGTGACGGTACCTTTAATCCAGATGGTGAAATAACACGTCAAGAAGTAACATCTTTAGTTGTGAACTTAATAAAAAGCATTAATCCATCTATTGATGTTATGCCAAGACAAGCACAATTATTTGCAGACCAAACATCGATTTCAGCTTGGGCGATCAATTATATTAAATATTGTTATGAAAGCGGAATTATGAAGGGTGTCGGCATTGATGTTCAAGGAAATCCTAAGATAAATCCTCAAGGAAAGACAACACGTGAAGAAGCGATTATTTTACTTTATCGATTATTTAATAACGATACCATTATGCGTAGTAATCTACTGGGACCGGTTTTCGTTGTTGATCCATATCGTTCAACGGAGACAGAGCGTGTCTTAATGGAGACAAAACAGTTAGACCGCTTTGCGAATCGTTTTGATATGGAAGTGGCTCGTCAGGTAAAAGTTTTAAGTCAACTTGATCAATATACGCTTTTAGAAGTTGAAGAAGATTATATAAATATAGAGATGCCTCAAGAAGCAACAATGTCTTTATATGAATCAAATGGTTTACGCTTATATAGTCTTTCGTACTTATTATATGATACTAATGCTGAAGCAATATTTAAAAATGTAGTGACGGCGCGTATAAAGGATGAGTCCATTTGGCCGGCTTTTACAGAAATCAAGGCACTTATTGCATCGCAGCAAAGTGGTACCATTCGTATTAATGATCAATATACTTTCATTGGACAAGTCGATGAAGAAAATGCAAACGTTTATTATGTCGAATTACGTGAAAAGAACTAGGAGGAAAATGTGATGTTGAATAAAACATATCGTCGATTAGCAGCATTTATGATGAGCCTTTTTGTGCTCTTAGGAGGCATGCAAGTAGAGGTTTTAGCTGCCAATGTCAATGTTAATGTATATGATTATAAAACGATTCAAGGATATTCACTTGGTGATGCAGGTGCTTTTGGTATTTTTGCAAATACATACGAAATTGCGGGGTCGATTGAATCAAATTTTGCAGCGGAAACCTTTATTCGAAAGGGTAGTCATACAGTAGGTACAAAAATTAACAATGGAGTGCCGGGAAATACTGAGACTTATTTATACGTAGGTGAATTTGATGAATTGACAAATGCCGGAAATAACAATAACTGGGTAGGTGCGTTAAATTTAAATTCTCCCGTAAGTCTATTTAGTATAGGAGAAAAATATTCAATTGAAAAAAAATCAGATGGTAAATATTATATTGAAGTACCGAATAATGACATTCAAAATAAAATGTCAGACCATGAAATTACTCTCTTAGATAATTCAAATAAAACATTTGATGTGAAGATGAATCAAAGTTTAAGACGGTTAGAATCTGTAGCCGATAACTACATGAAATTGGAAGCAACGGATACAACTCTATTTGATCAGTCTAATTGGGATCAGAACAATGAAGGATTAGATCTACATGAGGGCGCTAATGTTTTTCATATTGATGTTGAAGATTTAACAAAGAACCAGAATAGAGAATTTAAATTTAATAATATCAGTGAAGCGACACAAGTTGTCATTAATGTAAATATTCCGAGAAATTATAATGATACAATTGATTTCAAGAAAAACATGAATAATCCATCAGTCTATAGTGTTGATGTCGGTAAAATACTTTGGAACTTCGGTGATTATGACGGAACGATTAATATTGGATCAATGCGAGGCACATTATTGGCTCCTAGAGCTTCGATTGTAGGAACCTCAAGTGCTACAGCAGGAACCCTTATTGGAGAGTATGTATACACAGAAGGAACACACTATAAGAATGATTTTGTAGAAGATGATTTCGAGTTTGAGATTCCGGTTTTTGATTACAAGGCTATCTTTTCTATGAATAAGTGGGTTGAGCCGTCTCCACTTGAGATGGACTTAGATGATCCGGAACTTAATACCATTGATCTTTTTTATGAAATAGGTTTTGAAGATGTACCTGCTGAAGCAGTTCAAGTGGCGAAACAAAAAGAAATCGTTTTGGTCATCGACACTTCAGGTAGTATGAAATGGAGTGTAAGCGGAAACAAAAGCGTATCAAGCCCAGAGCAAAGAATGACGATTGCAAAAAATGCAGCAAATTTATTTTTAGATTCTATGGTTGAAGATGAGAATGCAAATGTCGGAATTGTTAGTTTTTCAAGTAACGGTGTTATTAAATCGGATATCATAAATGTATCAAATAATCTTAATCAATTAAAAAGTAACGTTAATGGTTTAAGTGCTGTTGGTGGAACAAATGTAGGTGATGGTATTCGTTTGGCCAAACATATGTTGAATAATGGGAATGATGTTGAAAAATATGTGGTGTTTTTAGGTGATGGTAAACCAACAGGATATTCGTATAGTGGAAACAAGAATAGAAACAATTATTATTATGGAACCGGAAGTGCCCCTAAAACCTTTATTAATAGTGGGTCAAATGACATAGGAGGAGATTCATCTCAATATGCAAAAAATATGACAACACTATTAGATCAAAGAGGTGTAAGGAGCTATTATATAGGCTTTACAAAAGACGCAGATGCAAAAGGCTTAATATTAAATGGTGATGTTGAAAATAGTACATTCCATTATGCTGAAACTGCTCAAGATTTGGAAGCGCTATATCAAGAAATTGCGGATGAGATTAAGTCCTCTGTGTATTTACAAACGGTTTCCTTTGAAGAAACGTTACCGGATGGGATGAAAATAAAATCTGTTGATTTCACATCAGTCGAACCTGAAGTTTCTGAAATATCTAGTAACGAGCAAAGTATTAAGGTGGAATTTGGAAACATTATTTATAAACTTAATGCAGAAGAAACTGCCTATGTGGCAGAACCTATTAGATTTACAATAACGGCTTACGTTGAAGAAGCTGGAGAATATATTATTGGTAAAAATAATAGCTCAGCTGTACACTATATTGATTTTGATACAGCGAAAGGACATCAATATTTTGATGAAATTGAATTTAATGCATTTTTAATGAATACTGACAATGTATTAATCATTGATACCAATCTTACTGAGGTAACAAATATTGTTGCTGAAGCGAATGATGGATTACATATTCGTGTAACCAGTGAAAAATTTGATATTGTTGGTGTATATGTATTGTATTCAATATTAGATGATGTTCAGCCTGCGGATTTTGCAAGAGACCAATCTAATGGAAATCCATGGCCGGAAATTGGTTCCCCAGGCGCTAACAATATATTCATAGGAACGGAAGCTGATCCGGATGGAGACCCGAACACACCGGCGCCGGCAGACGTTGTTATTGGTGAAATTCAGGTAGATAAAACGGGCTTTTATAACATTTATGCGATTGATGAATATGATAATTATACCTTTGAAACCGTACATATTATTGTAAATAAAGACATGCCGGGAGTTATTTAAAGAAAAAAGAAAGAGCGCCGAAGAGGTGCTCTTTCACCGTTAACAAAACAGACAGATAGGGAGTGAGTGCATGAACAAAGAAAGAAAAAAAGTATTAATGGATATTATTTCAAGTAAGGAGTACAAGCCATTAAAGCTAAAAGGATTTAAAATTTTATTAGGACTGGAAAATGAAGAGGTTGAAGAACTCGAAGCCTTATTAAAAGAGTTAGTGACAGAAGGTAAGCTTATTCTTACTAACAAAAAAAAGTATATTCTTAATGAAGATACAAACTATCTTGTAGGTACTTTTGTATCCCATCAAAAAGGCTTTGGCTTCGTTGAAGTTGAAGATCGAGAAGATGATATATTTATACCGGCAGACTTTACAAAAGATGCTTTCCATGGAGATACAGTGTCGGTTAACATTAAAACAGAAAAATCAGGAGATCGCCGAGAAGAAGGTGAAATCGTACAAGTTTTAAAACGCGGGATCGATACGGTTATCGGAACCTTCCAAAAAAGTCAAAACTTTGGATTTGTTGTACCGGATCATAAAAAATTAAACAAAGATGTTTTTATTCAAAATGGAAAAACCAACGGAGCAGTCAATGGCCACAAAGTTGTTGTAAAGATTTTAAACTGGGGCGGCGAAGGCAAGAATCCGGAAGGTGTTATTATTTCTATTATTGGGCATATCAATGATCCGGAGACAGAGATTAAGTCAATCATACTTGCCTATGGTATTCCTGTTGATTTTCCAGAGGAAGTCATGGAAGAGATTAAGGTTGTTCCGGATAAAATTACCCAAGACATGATTCATGAAGAAAGTCATCGAGAGGACCTTCGTGGTGAGATGACGGTGACTATTGATGGAAAAGATGCCAAAGACTTAGATGATGCTATCACATTAAAGAAAATATCGAATGGCTTTGAACTTGGTGTGCATATAGCCGATGTTACCCATTATGTTCGCGAAGGAACCGCGCTCGATCAAGAAGCTTTATCTCGCGGTACCAGCGTCTATCTCGTTGACCGTGTAATTCCTATGCTACCGCATCGTTTGTCTAATGGAATATGCTCTTTAAATGCCGGAGAAGACCGTTTTTCTTTGAGCTGTATTATGGAAATTGATAATAATGGAAAAGTTAGAAAACATCGTGTCGTGGAGTCGATTTTAAATATTAATGAACGTATGAATTATGACGATGTTAAGCAAATACTTGTAGATCATGACGAAGAACTTATGAAACGTTATCATGAGCAAATGGACATGTTTAAAACGATGGAAGACCTTCAGAGTATTTTAAAAGAACGACGTCGACAGCGAGGATCCATTGAGTTTGATTTCCCTGAAGCAAAGTTTAAGCTTGATGATAAAGGACGAATTATTGATATATATGCCTATGAACGTAGTGTAGCAACAAAAGTCATTGAGGAATTCATGCTACTGGCAAATGAAACCATTGCAGAAGAATTCCATTGGCAAGAAATTCCGTTTTTATATCGTAGTCATGAGGATCCGGATCCGGAAAAAATACGTAATCTGACGGAATTCATTCGAAACTATGGCTATAAGCTAAAAGGAAAAGAACTTGAACCCCATCCAAAAGAAATTCAAAAGCTTTTAGTGGAGATAGAAGGTAGTGAACAAGAGACGATTATCAGTCGTCTGGCATTACGTTCCATGAAGCAAGCAAAATATACCACAACCAGTGATGGACATTTTGGTTTGGCAACAGATTATTATACGCACTTTACGTCACCCATACGTCGCTATCCGGACTTACAAATTCACCGTATTATCAAAGATGTCATTAACGGACGATTAAATGATCAACGGTATGAACACTATGAAGATATTATGGACAAGGTAGCAGCTGATACGTCAAGATTAGAACGACGTGCAGAAGAAGTCGAACGGGAAGTAGCCAAATTCAAAAAAGCTGAGTACATGGAAGATAAAATCGGACAAATGTATAGAGGTGTTATCAGTGGCTTAACCAATTGGGGGATTTATGTGGAATTGCCGAATACTATTGAAGGCCTAATTCCCATGAACCGATTAACGGATGATTACTATAACTATGATGAAAAACACATGACCCTTATTGGTGAACGTACCGGACGAATCTTTAGATTAGGTGAAGCGGTAACCGTCGAAGTCCTATCCGTTGATAAGCGTATGCGAACTATCGATTTTGGCATTATCTATGAAGATATCGATGACGAAGAATAAACACAGTAAAATTCAGTAATAAAACTGTAATATCAGAACACTTGCATTTTATTCGGAGTATGCTATAATAAAATGCACGTGTTCAAACACGTAAGGATAGATAAGGTGGTGAACATATTGGCTAAATCAAAAGATGCATATAAATTAATTGCACAAAACAAAAAAGCATATCACGACTATTTTGTCGAGGAAAAGTTTGAGGCCGGTATTGTTCTTGTAGGTACTGAAGTAAAATCCATGCGACAAGGAAAAGCCTCAATAAAAGAGAGCTATGTTCGTATTCGCAATAGTGAAGTTTACATTCAAGGCATGCATATAACCCCTTATGAAAAAGGAAATATCTTTAACAAAGATCCATTACGTGAACGTAAGTTATTGCTTAACCGATACGAGATTAATAAACTCGAAGGTGCGATTGCAACCAAAGGCTATACATTAATGCCCTTAAAAGCATATCTAAAAGGTAGCCTAATGAAAGTTGAGATTGGCCTGTGTAAAGGTAAGAAAATCTACGATAAACGCGAAGAAATTGCAAAAAAAGATCAACGAAGAGCTGCCGAAAAAGACTTTAAAGTGAAAAATCTTTATTAAATCTTTTGGGTAAAAAGCTTGCCAGTACGGGGGTGTACTGGTTTCGACGGGGATTTTGAAGTTAGGGAAGCCATTCGCAGTTCCGGCGTCTGCGTCACCAAGCTGGAAAAATTTTAAACGCTGAAGATAATAATTTAGCATTCGCAGCCTAAGGGCTGCGCGTCATTTCTAAGTATCTCGCTGCTTAGAGTCTTGGCGCCATTCAGGCGAGGAACTTTTCTAACAAAGCTTTGAGTTAGCAAAAGAAATCATGAAGCTACTAAAGCGATAAGCCTGTTGGACGGCGTATCGTAGAGGGAATGTCAAAAGACCAACTATAATGGAAGAAGTCTAATGGACGGGTTTTCGGACAGGGGTTCGATTCCCCTCACCTCCAGCGTATAAAAAAAGTCATACCTTATAGGTATGGCTTTTTTTGATGGAGTGAGGGAAATCGAACGGAGCTAAAGGAAGGTCCGGTGGACCTTCCGACGCGAGGGACCTGAAAGTGAGCGAAGCGAACGGTGGGATTCCCCTCACCTCCATCACGAGAAAATGCTTTAAACTCTTAATGTAAAAGGGTTTAGGGCATTTTTTCTTTTCTTTAATAATGTTTATAGTTGTTTATAACATTAAAAAGCAATGTCATTTCCAATATCTTCTATAACTTTTTCATAGGATTCATCAGGCTCGAGACCTTGAATATAAACCTTATGACAAGCTTACCATAAACGATATGACAACCTTCACTTAAGATGATTCAAGAAGCAATGGAAAAAAAGGGGAAACTCAAATATTTAACTCGATTCTTTATAATTATTATGATATACTTATAAAAAATTAAAGGAATCGGAGGGTAATATGGATACAATTAATCAAACAAAAACAAAAGTAAAACAATTACTAAACCTACTACTAATTTTTGTAATACTTCTCTATATGAGCATTGCAAATCCACTTACTGTATATGCTGACACACTGCCTTATTCAGGAATAACTATTTCAACCGGTCATAACGACCCTATAAATGTCATAATTGGGCCAGACAATTATCTTTATGTCGCTGAATTTAATGGAAATAGAATTGTAAAAATGGATAAAAACGGACAAAATCAAACAACTTTTGCCACAGATTTAACTAATCCGATTGGTATGGTGTTTGACCGTGAGGGAAATCTCTATGTGACTGAACATTTAAATAGGCAGGTCACAAAAATAACTCCTTCGGGTATCAAAACCCTTGTAAATACTCTTCCTATTTCTGGTTACTTAACTGACATAGTCATTGACAGCAATGATAAGCTTTTTGTTGCAACTTATGCAAATAGCGGAATATATAAAATGGATTTGGATGGGAACAATTTTTCCACATTTGCAACAAACCTTTCACCCACCATGGTTGGAATGACAATTGATTCAAATAATAATATATATGTAGCCACCCGTTCCAGCTCAAAAATTTTAAAGGTAGAACCCAATGGAACCGTTACGAATTTTGTTACAAGTACAAATGATATCACATGGGTAACGTTAGACAAGGATGGTTATTTTTATGTAGCTTTAGACAACAATATAATAGAAAAATTTAATTCGAATGGCGTTAAACTCAGCAGCTTCAGTACAGGGACAACTTCTCCATGGGGATTATCTGTTGACTCCAATGGATATGTTTATTTTGGAGAAGCCCTTGGCAATAATTCCTCACAGATAAGAAAAATTATAGGAACTGCATCAACAGTTTCTCCTACACAGGTTGTTTTGGATATGAATCAAGATATCAGTGGAACACAGGCAGATCCTAGTGCTTTCACCCTTACAGGAATTGCATCAAACCCGCAGGTAACCAATGCTGAAATATCGGGCTCAAGAGTTGTCTTAACTCTTAACGAAGGTATTTTATCCTCTGATGCAAATGTAAAACTCAACTACACAAAGACTGGTACAAATGATCTGCTTGTGACCGGTGGAGAGATTGAATTTGGAAGCTTTAATGATTTACCGGTAATTAATAATGTTCTTCATGTTACCGGAGTATCCAATATTCCACAAAATAATGTGGCATACGGAACTTCTCTAGAAAATTTAGAGCTACCGGATACAGTGGGTTTAAATCTGAATAATGCGACAACAATTTCTGCTGCTATCGTCTGGAATGCAGGCTCACCACCATACGACCGAAACACTGCAGGCACATATACTTTTACAGGTACAATCACTACAAGCGGAAATATTATAAACCCTAACAATGTGACGGCCAGTGCAATCGTTGTGGTAGAAGAAAACCTTGCAAACAACATTGTTTCAATTTCAAGTATTCCGGATTTAAGGGTACAAAACAGAACACAAGTTGGCTCACTAAGTCTACCATCAGAGGTTACTGTGAATCTTGACAATGCGACGACAACTGGAGCAGCTATCGTCTGGAATGCAGGCTCACCGCCATATGACGGAAATACTGCAGGCACTTACACTTTCACTGGAACGTTAGATTTGGACGGACGCAGTGATATATCCAATACCGACAATTTAAACGCCACAATAAATGTCATTGTCCTGAGCCGAAGCAGGCAAAGTACATCAAGCAATAGCACACGCTCAGATAATAACGATGCAGCTGAAGTGTTTATTAATGGTAAGTCTTATACCATGGGCACAGTCAGTTCAATTAGTCAAAATGGCGGTATCTTCACCTCAATAATCGTCGATGATAAAAAAGTACAACAATTACTGGAAAACACTTTTAACGGATCAACAGTTTCAATAACAACACCTGATTCTGAAATGAATATTGAAAGTATTTTAAACGGTCAAACAATAAAAAGCATTGAGAATAAAAATGCTATCCTTGAAATAGTTACAAAAAATGTATCTTATGCACTACCAGCATCAACATTAAATATTGAGGATATAGCTTCGCAGTTTGGGAATAACATTGATTTGAAGGACATAAAGGTCAGCATCAGTATTTCTCAGCCTGTCTCAGATTCAGTAAAACTTGTTCAGGATACCGCAGATAAAAACAACTTTATGTTAGTTGTAAATCCTATTGAGTTTGAAATAAACTGCACTGCAAATGGGAAAACGATTCAGATTTCAATATTTAACAGTTATGTAGAGAGAACTGTCATGATCCCTGACGGAATCAACCCATCAAGAATAACGACCGGTGTTGTTCTAAACAGTGATGGATCATTAACACATGTCCCTACAAAAATAATCCAAAAAGACGGCAAGTTATACGCAAAAATCAACAGCTTAACAAACAGTGTATATTCCATTATTTATAATAAAGCCGAATTTACTGATATCAGTGAACATTGGGCAAAAGATGCTATAAATGACATGGCTTCTAGACTAATTATCAATGATTTGGGAGACGGTAAGTTTAATCCTAATGAAAATATTTCTAGAGCAGAATTTACAGCATCCTTAGCAAAAGCTTTAGGGTTGACAGCAATTCAGGCAGACAGCCAATTTAATGATGTTGATTCTTTCGACCAATACAATAACTATATAAATGCAGCGGTTGATTATAAGATTGTCACCGGATATTCTGAGCACACTTTTGGTCCTGATGATAGTTTATCCCGCGAACAGGCAATGGCAATGATAACTAGAGCAATGAAAATTACCGGTTTGGAATTAGAACTAGGGGACGGAGATGCAGATCTTCTCTTGGGTAAATATGCGGACAGAACAGCTGTCTCTGACTACGCAAAAGTAAACGTAGCAGCATGTTTGAAAACCGGAATAATAATAGGAAGAGGCAACAACACAATAGCACCAAAAGATTATATAAGCCGCGCAGAAGCAGCTATTTTCATTCAAAGATTACTTCAAAAGTCAGATTTAATATAAGAAAAAAATATGGAAGTGCTTACTAGTAAGCACTTCCATATTTTTTAATTTAATCCACAAATTTTTGAAATTATAATTCGAGTTGTTGATGAAGTTTTTCTTACTACATCGTTATCGGGTTCCTTTCCAATACCCTGTTCGATCTCAGAATGCTCTGGAATCCAACAAGGTCCTGGACTTGTATCAGTTTGTCTTTAAAGTTATGCTACTGCTAATTAATTCCTCTTTACCTGGGCGTTTTATGTCCATTAACATCTTTTTCGGAATCTCAGTCAATAAGTACTCGAAGTATTCATACGGCTTCAAAGTATTCGCTTTTGCTGTTTCGGTCAGGCTATATATAATGGCTGAAGAGTTTGCACCTCGGATCGTATCAATGACTTGTCAGTTCTTCTTGCCGATACAAAAGCCTCGAATGGAACGTTCACTAGCTTATCTTTATATTAGAATAAGCTAGTGAAAATATTGCTCGTCCATATGCTGTTGGCAGAAAGAATTTTTTGTTCTATGATACGGTTAAAGGCGCCAAAGCCAGTTCAATTATATATAGTCTTGTAGAGACTGCAAAAGCAAACAACTTAAATATCTTAAAGTATCTTGAAACGGTGTTAACCTTCATGCTTGGTTACAAGAATCAACCAGAAGTACTCGATATGCTAATGCATTGGTCAGATCGCATGAAGAAAAGGTGTAAAATTTAAGGACTTGTTTTTGGAGTTGGAATATTTCGCTATCATTTAATTGTAGCTAAATACTCTCAATTAAGATAGCCGGTATTATATTGAGCGCTTACCGTGCAATGAAACTTTTTATAAGTTCTTTTTTGCTTGCTGTTTTTTTGAAATCTATAAAAAAATGTGCTTACTAAATAAGTAAAAATACTTTAAGACTTAAGTTGTTAAGTATAGAAATACAAGAAGATGAGATTGACTATCTTCTTGGAAATTAAAAATAATTAGATACGATGGATGTTATGTCAGCTTGATTGAGTTGTTTATAGATTGTTTATAGAGCATTATAAACATGTGAAACCTTTGATTTTAGTAGCTTTAAGTATTAGGTAACGGGTTCGATTCCCTTCACCGGAATTTTCAAGGGAATCGAACGAATAAGTCATATCAATCTTTTAATAACATAAAATAAAAAGAGAGAAATAAGTGTAGTGAATTTTGAAACACACCTGAGTTCACTAATTTATACATAAAATGATAAATTAGTTGAACGTAGTGAGATATTAGTATATAATAAGTATAAGGAAGGTGGTAGAAAATGATTACTGCAAAAAAACTTAAAGAAATGTATAAACCCGGCACTCCAATTTTTATTCAAGATGTTGAAAATAATTTTGATTACACCAAAGATACAATTAGAAAATCTATGTCACTTCTTTTTAAAGCAGGAGAGATAAGAAGATTTTCCAGAGGTGTATATTATATACCTGAAAAAACCATATTTGGAGATTCTAAATTAAGCCCGGACAAAGTTATTGTTGTTAAATATTTAGGACAAGGAAAAAGAGCTTCAGGTGTATATGCAGGTATTACATTACTGAATAAGTTGCGTTTGACGACTCAAGTACCAAATGTAATAGAGGTTGTCACTAATAATGAAACCAATAGAAAAAGAGAAATTACAGTCGGAAAACAAAGACTGATATTACGTAAAGCAAGAGTTGAAATAAATAGTGAAAATGCGAGATTAATAGAAGTATTAGAAGCAATAAAGACACTTAAAACAATTCAAAATGATCAAATTGACAAAATAACATCATATATTAAAGAAAATAATATTACGAGAAATGAGTTGGATAAAATATTGGTTTCTTATCCAAAAAACGTATATAAGAAATTGGTAGAAAGTGGGATTATAGATGAATTTGCATCTTGATGACAAAATGTTTGATACTATTATAACTCAAATGCAAAATGAGTTATCAATTCATCGTTCAATTAGTATATGATGATACTTCATACAGTCAAGCAATAGAAACATTAAAATTAATAGCATCGCATGATTGTTTTTGAAAGGGCTAAGAATAAAAGAAATATCTTATATTTGAGTACTTTATATGGTTTTGAGGAGAATCCCAATAATTTCAAATCTCCCTAAAAAAGTGGTATAATGGAACCAGATACATGTTTTTGGATTAAGTAATGGGAGGTTTTATCATGACAATGAATGAGGTAATTATTGAGTTAAAAGAAAGCGAAAATACAGTGCATGTCTATGAAAAGTCTTACGTAGAAGTCGAAGGCTGCATGCTACAGATGATTAAGATAGATAATCAAAAATATATTGTTGTCATCGGACAAGGAAAGCTGTTTGATGACATACAGGGAGACTTACAAGAGGGCTATAAACGATGTCCGCTTACCCATGAGAACCGTTTGGTACTCAATACATACCTTGAGTATACAAATCCAATAGCCCTTGGCAACAAAGGTGCAACCATTGGCTTAGGTGATCGATTAGGTCTAGCATCACCCGGACATATAAGAACCATTGAAGATAAAAAGGTTCACCCGGTATTAGCACAACAGAGTATCAGGGAATTAAGCTTAACGAACAGAAGCTATAAAGATGTCATGGATGCTGCTTGTTTTGCTGTTTTTCAAGAAGGCTACAAGGAAGGATTCGGAGCAGATGGTGATCATCTTAAAGTAGAAGAGGATATCCAGATGTCTATTGACTTAGGTTTTACTATGCTTACACTTGATTGCACGGATAAAATCGATGATACCATTGATGAAGCAACGGAAGCTGACATTGAATCAAAATATATGGAGCTTCCTCAAGAGGAAAGAGAAAAAGTTGAAGGTAAGTATTTAAACAAGGAGTTTAATTTAACCAACTCAACAATGACATATGATCGTTTAAAAGTGATGAAATATGTACTGATCTATGGGAATGCGATTGAATTCATGAAACATGTCTATGACAAATATATTCAACCCGCTAAGAGAGGGATTGATTTTGAGATCTCTATTGATGAAACCAGTACCCCTACAACGCCTGAATCCCATTATTTCATTGCGAATGAGCTATATAGTAATGGAGTGAAAGTGAATAGTATGGCGCCAAGGTTTATTGGTGAGTTTCAAAAAGGCATCGATTATATGGGAGATATCAACCAATTTGAAAAAACATTTAGGATCCATGCAGAAATAGCAGATACCTTTGGCTACAAATTAAGTATCCATTCCGGAAGCGATAAGTTTCATGTGTTTCCAATCGTTGCTAAATACACAAAAGGCAGATTTCATGTTAAAACGGCAGGCACCAATTGGTTAGAGGCCGTTCGAATCATTGCGAAGGAAAATCCGGAATTATATCGAAAGATGCACAAGTATGCCTTAGACCATTTTGGCGAAGCCAAGAAATACTATCACGTGACAACGAATATCGATGCCATTGAAGATATTGATCACTTATCATATGAAGAATTACCCTCTTATATGAATGATGATAATGCACGACAACTTTTACATATTACCTATGGATTGCTTCTTCAAGCAAAAGACGCAGAGGGTAATTCCTTGTTCAAAGATGCATTTTTCGAAACATTACACAAGAATGAAGATAAATATGCACAAGGCTTGATAAAGCACATTGGCAAACATATTGAATTATTAGGAATAAAGTAGCAGAAGAAAAACGCTTTACAATAAAATAACCCAAATTTAAAATACACTTAATTGATTAGTCCTCCATATATCCGTATACTTATACTTTAATAGACGGAAAATATGGAGGCGATTGATTATGATTAAAGTATTGTTCTTATGCACTGGGAATTCGGCGAGAAGCCAGATGGCAGAAGTATTATTAAATAAGTTTGGGAAGGGTAAGTATGTTGCAAAAAGTGCAGGATCTGCACCCAAGGATGAAGTGGATCCCCACACCATGAAAGTTATTGAACATAGTGGATATGATGTGACGTCTCTTAAACCCAAAAGCATGGATCAATTTATTGATGAAGAGTTTGATCTTGTTATTACCTTATGTGACAAAATGAAGGAAGAATGTCCTGTATTTCCCAATAAACCAATTTATGCCCATTGGGGTATGCCGGACCCGGTGGCTTTTGAAGGTAGTGAAGACGAAAAGAATGCCTATTTCAGCCGAACGTTTCAAGAAATTAGTCATCGAATTCATTTGCTCCTAAATGTGAAAATCGATAAAACAGAACGAGAAGCGATTGAAAAAGAGTTGGGTAAGATTGCATCAACATGGAAATACCTAAGATAAGCCACGCATTGACAATCATCGATGTGTATGTTAAAGTCATAATATACGTTGCATATTAAAACATAATAACAAAAGTGAGGTATTGATGATGAAATATAAAGTAGCATTTGTATGTGTACACAACTCGTGTCGAAGTCAGATGGCTGAGGGATGGGCTAAACAATTAGGATCAGAGATTTTTGAAGTATATTCAGCAGGAACTGAAGAATATCCCCAAGTGAAGCCATTAGCGGTAGAAGTTATGGAAGAAGCCGGTATAGATATGAGCGAACATCATCCAAAGTTGTTAACAGATATACCCAGTAAACTGGATATTTTAATTACAATGGGATGTAACGTTGTATGTCCACATGTTCCAAATAAACACAAGGAAGATTGGGGTTTAGATGACCCGTCTGGTGGACCAATTGAAGACTTTCGTTTAACGCGAGACTTAATTAAAGTTAAAGTGGAAGAATTAATTCAACGTGTGAAAACAGGAGAGATCAAGTTATAACGTGGATTGACAAGAATAATAATATGATATACAATGATTATACATCACTAGGGGAGCCGCAAGGCTGAGAAAGTGTTAACTGACCCTCAATAACCTGATACGGGTAGTGCCGTCGAAGGGAAGTGCAGTATAATCAGTTAATACTCCTTAGAACTATAAGGAGGTTTTTTTATGTTCCAAAGTTTTTTAGAAGCAGTATCAAGTGGTGATTTACAAGCCATAATTACATCAACCGTTGGCCAGATTATTATTGTTGTGATCGCATTAGTATTATTACTATTTGCAGTTGCACTCGGCGGGAATCAAAAGAAAATGTCGGTTAAGGCATTGACCTATTCATCCATTGCGATTGCTATAAGTTTTGTATTGTCGCAATTTAGGCTGTTTAGTTTACCTCAAGGTGGATCGATTACTCCATTTTCCATGTTATTTATTATCCTCATCGGATACTTTTTCGGAGTGAAAACCGGTGTACTTGCAGGTGTTGTGTACGGGTTATTACAACTAGCTTTTGGTGGTTGGGTTATGCACCCTATGCAGCTGTTATTAGACTATCCGCTAGCGTTTGGAGCTCTAGGACTATCCGGGGTGTTTGCTAACCAAAAGCATGGATTAGTTGCAGGTATTTTAGTTGGTTGTACGGGACGATTTATTTTTCATTTTTTAAGTGGAATCATCTTCTTTGCATCCTATGCACCTGAGACATGGAACCCATTTGTTTATTCACTATGGTACAATTTTTCTTACATAGGCGTTGAAGGCGTGATTACAGCGATTATTGTACTTGTTCCATCGGTTGCTCAAGCGCTTCGAAGCGTAAAAAAGAGTGCAATAAATAATATATAAAGATATTGTCGCTTTAGCAAAGGCTAAAGCGACAATTTTTTTATGGAATCTCGTGGAATATGTCTACATGGAATTTTTATTTGATCAGCTGTCGATTTTTGGGTGGTTAGTTTTTCAATGAGTGCTTTAGCAGACCTTATGCCAATTGTTTTCAACTGTAAATCCACGGTACAAAGTGACGGACGTAAATAGTCTGTTAATCTTAAATTATCAAACCCGTGAATAGAGAGGTCATCAGGAACACGTAAACAACGGTCCCTTGCAGCATTAATTACTCCAATAGCCATCAAGTCATTCATAGCAAAGATAGCCGTCGGTGGAGTGGGTAAATCGAGAAGGTCATTACATAGTCGATACCCATCTTCATAGTGCCAGTTACCAATTTTGATATATTCAGGTAAATAGTTAATTCCATTTTCAATAAGTGTTGTCTGATAACCCAATAACCGTTGATGTGAAGGAAATGAATTAATCGGTCCACTGATGATGGCGATTTTTTGATGATTCATTTGAATCAGATAATCAACAGCAAGTTTTGCGCCTTGAAAATCGTCATAGTTAACGCTTGAATCTTCTGAAGTTGCATAGGCATAGGCGTAAACGATAGGGATATTTAGTTCAGGAATAAGTCGACTTACATCACGTGGATGCACACCAATATATATTAGTCCTGAAATTCTGGACGACAAAAGATGATTAATATTATTTTCTATAGATGTTTTAAATTCTAGAGAAGTTTCTAATTGGTCATAGTGGGATGTAGGTGGAGTGTCAATTTTTTGGTGCACGCGTAAGTTAGTCAAGTGTACTGTGTAACCAAATTCTTCGCAATAGGCACATATACCGTCAATAATGTCACTCGAAGAGAAGGCATTGATGTCTTCAACAATGATGCCAATGTTTTGTGTTGTGTTGGTTTTTAAGCCTTTTGCAATGTGATTTGGTATATAGTTTAATTCCTTAATCGCTTGTAAGACTTTTTTTTCAGTTTTTTGAGCAACTTTTCCGTTTTTATTGATTACATTTGAAACAGTGGCTGTAGATACGCCTGCAAGCCGGGCAACATCAATAATTGTATACATAATCATCCATCCTTTTTAAACGTTTAAATATAGTTTATCACAAAATAACCCAAAAGTATATTGACAAATGAGTTTTGCGTGTTAAAATTAATTTAAACGTTTAAATTTTAAGGAGATGGAGTGATGAAAATGAAAATGAAAAAAGAAGTTCCGATTCAATCAGTAACCGTCAATGATCCATTCTGGTCTAAGTTTCAAAGTCTTGTAACCGATGTGGTCATCCCATATCAAGAAAAGATTTTGGGGGATGAAATACCGGGTGTAGAGAAGAGTCACGCATTGGCAAATTTTGCAATTGCGGCAGGTCAACAAGAAGGTGAATTTTATGGAATGGTTTTTCAAGATAGTGATGTCGCTAAGTGGCTAGAAGCTGCAGCATACTCACTAGCGATTAAACCGGATACCGAGCTTGAAAAACGTGTTGATGATATCATTGAGACAATCGGTAAGGCCCAAGCAGACGATGGATATTTAAACACATATTTTACAATTAAAGAGCCGGAGCATCGTTGGCAAAATCTTCAGGAATGTCATGAATTATATTGTGCGGGGCATATGATGGAAGCAGCCGTTGCTTACTATGAAACGAGTGGAAAAGATCGCTTGCTAAAAATTATGGAGAAAATGGCAGATCATATCGATGCACGTTTTGGTCATGGTAAAGAGACGGGGGTTCCCGGGCATCAAGAAGTCGAAATCGGGCTTATGCGCATGTATTGGGCGACAGGCAAAGAAAAGTATAAAAAGCTAGCCCAGTTTTTTATTGATCAACGTGGACAAGATCCGGAGTACTTTGCAAAGGAAGCTGAAAAGCGGGGATGGGCACATTTTGGTATGGATCCTGTTGATCAAAAATATAGTCAGATTCATGCGCCGGTTCGTGAACAAACGACAGCTGAAGGACATAGTGTTCGGGCCGTATATATGTATACAGCAATGGCGAGTTTAGCAGCAGAGTTAGATGATCCAAGTTTAAAAAAGGCCTGCCAAGTTATATGGGACAATATTACGAATAAACGAATGTATATAACCGGCGGAATTGGCTCAACCGTTAAAGGTGAAGCTTTTACCATTGATTATGATTTACCGAATGATACGGTATATGCAGAGACCTGTGCTTCGGTCGGTTTGATTTTCTTCGCACGTAAGATGTTAGACATGGATGTGTCAAATCGGTATGCCGATGTCATGGAATTGGCATTATATAATGGAGTCCTCAGCGGAATGCAACTCGATGGTAAACGCTTCTTTTATGTCAATCCATTAGAAGTCAATCCGGGAATATCCGGTAAACTTCATAATCATGAACATGTACTGCCGGAAAGACCGGGTTGGTATGCGTGTGCGTGTTGTCCTCCCAATGTTGCCAGATTAGTAACATCGTTAGCAAAATATGCGTGGGGTGAAGATGAGCAAACCATATATTCCCATTTATATTTAGGTGGGACAGCCGAGTTTGAAAAAGCAGATGTCTCCCTTGTATCCAATTATCCTTGGGAGGGAAATATAAAGTACACTGTAGCACCAAAACAAGAAGAAGCATTTGCTTTAGCCATTCGTATCCCAGGATGGGTAAAAGAGGTGGATATATCACTTAATGGCGAAAAATTGGGCGAAGATGTAATGAAAAATGGATATATGTATATTCAACGTGTATGGCAAGCAGATGATGTTGTTGATTTGACCATGAAATTACCTATTCGTAAGATTTATGCAAATACAGCTGTACGGGAAGATGCAGGTCAAGTATCTATTATGCGAGGACCAATTGTCTATGTATTTGAAGGTGTGGATAATGGAGAACAGTTACAGGCACTTCGTATTCGCAAAGACGGCAATATTCAAGTAATTAAAGAGGATAAAAACCTCCTTGAGAATATTCGAGTACTTGAGGTTGAAGGGCTTAGAGTAAAAACTGAAGAGAAGTTATACTCTGAAACAAGACCAACAAGTGAACCGGTAATGTTAACGGCTATTCCTTATTTTACATGGGGAAACCGTGGATTAAATCAAATGCGTGTATGGATGTATGAAGAATGTTAAAAGTTTATTTGTTTTACGTAATATAATATTAATTGCTAGAGGCTGTCGCACTAACTTAAGTTAGTGCGACAGCCTCTAATATTGTCTTATCTATCTTTACAAATGAAAAAGTTAATGATATTGTTAAAGGGCATATGCCAATAAAAAAATATGAAGGTGATTAGGTGATTATAATGAAATTTAGTTATGAATGTATTTGTTGCCATATTCAACAAATTTTAAAAGTTGCGAAGATTGTAAAAATGGATGAATCAACAAAAGAAATTGTTGTTCGTGAAACCATGAAATATTTAAGTGAAATTGATTATAATAAAACAAATCCGGAAATGATGAGCATGACATGGAGGATTATATTAAAACATACTCAAAATCAAGACCCTTATCATTTAGTTAAACAAGACTATAATCAAATGATGTTAACTTTATATGATGATCTATTTATACGAATATCACAAGATGAACAAGCCTTTGAGAAGGCGTTACATCTTGCCATCGAAGGAAATGTGATTGATTATGGTGCGAATCTTTATTTTTCAAAAGATGACCTGGTAGAGAGAATGATTAATGCTTGTGAAACTTCGTTAGCTCTTGATGAAGGAGAAAAATTGTACACTGTACTAAAAAAATCAGAAAAATTAATGTATATTGGAGACAATTGCGGTGAAATTGTTTTTGATAAGTTATTTATTGAGGTGATTAAAGGTATTTTTCCAAATTTAAATATTATATTTAGTGTACGAGGGAGTGTTGTACTAAATGACATCACTTATGATGATGCTAAACAAATAGGCCTTGATCAAATTGTAGAAATTATTGATGATGGAAATGATTTTCCGGGTTTAGTTATTGAAGCTGCTGATGGAAATTTTCGACGTGTTTATGATGAAGCAGACATAGTTATTGCTAAAGGACAAGGTAATTATGAAGGATTAAGTCAAGAAAAAAATAAACAAATTTTCTTCTTACTTATGGCTAAATGTGAAATGATAGCAAAAGATCTAGGCGTTCAAGTTATGGATAAGATATGTAAAGAAAAAAAGGTTATTGACATATGCCAATAATAAGAGTATTATAATAATAGCATATGCCATTAAAAAAGAAGTGAGGTGATATTTTGCCAAGACCAAATAAGCGAAGATATATTTGTAAACTACCAAAGTATGGAGCATATGGTCCAATCGGACAAAGAGCACTACGTGCCTCGTGCATTAGGATGACCGTTGATGAGTATGAGACGATTCGATTAATCGATTATGAAGGCTATAATCAGGAAGAATGTGCGAAACAAATGGATGTGGCAAGAACGACAGCACAACGAATTTATATGAATGCACGCAATAAGATTGCCGTTTCATTGGTTGAAGGAAAATGCATTAAAATTGAAGGTGGACACTACCAATTATGTGAAGAACGTCGTGGACAAAATGGTCAAGGTCGCTGTCAGCAATGTAGGCGACAATGGAAAGAAGAAAAGTTAGGTTCCCACTACATTGGCATGAACAAAGTTTAGTGATACATGATGCTAATAAACACCTTCTCATTGCAGGATGTGCCCATACGGGTATTGTCAATATCGTAGAACAGATTAATCAACGTAGTCAATATGCGATAACCCATATTGTAAGTGGCTTTCATATGTATAATCGTAAGGAAAATAAAAGTGAAGATCCCAATATGATTGCTCAAGTGGGACAGTTTTTAAAAAATCAGCAAGTCGTTGCATATACAGGTCATTGCACCGGCGAAGTGGCTTATGAGCAATTGTCTAAAACTTTGGGAATACAACTTAATAAACTTTACACAGGTCAAATCATAAAGGTGTGAATGATGGATAATAAAATCAAAGAAATTGAAAAAATTCTACAAGAGCATGAATATAAATTGACCAAGCCAAGAATTAAAATGATTGAACTTTTTTTGGAAAGATCAGATCATTTATGTCCTGAAGAAATCTATAATAAAATCAAACATGAATCGATTAGTTTACCCACAGTCTATCGTAATATATTAGTGTTTAAGGATCTGGGTATTATTAAGGAGACAAATATTAATAATGAAAATGTATATGAACTTAATATGTTTAGTGAAAAGCGCTTACATATGCACTTTCATTGTAAACGATGTGGTCAAATCATTGAATATAATAATCGAGAAATTTTTAACCACATGATTAAACAACAACAATATATTGAAGCGCAGTTTGGAGATATCGTTGAAAACTACTCCGTTGTTTTTGACGGAATTTGCCATTTATGCCGCCAACAGGAGGAATAACATGCGAATATTAATACCCGTTGATGAACAAGTAAAAGATACAGATGTCTGTATGTCGTTTGGAAGAGCGCCATACTATTTGATATATAATACAGAAGATTCCACTTATGAATTTATTAAAAACATAGCGGCAGCAAGTCCGGGTGGTGCAGGGATTCAAGCGGCACAAATTGTCGTGGATTCTAAAGCACAAGTATTACTAACACCACGATGTGGAAAAAATGCAGCAGATATTATTCTAGGTGCAGATATGAAAGTATATAAAACACTTAATCCTTCAGTGCAGTATAATATTAAAGCTTTTTTGGACGGTCAATTAAATCCATTAACAGAAATACATCCAGGATACCATAATCACGGGGGCAACTAAGATGAAGATTGCAGTTTTGAGCGGCAAAGGTGGCACGGGAAAGACTTTGGTCTCCGTTAATTTGGCTTCTGTTGCAGAGAAAGCAAACTATATGGATTGTGATGTTGAAGAGCCCAATGGACATCTTTTTTTTAAGCCAATGATTGAACATGTTGAATCCGTGAAAGTGAAAATTCCAAATATCAATAATGAAAAATGTACAGGATGTCGAAAGTGTGTAGACTTTTGTCGATTTAATGCATTGGCATATGTCAATCATTCAATTAAAGTGTTTGAAGATGTTTGTCATTCTTGCGGTGGCTGTATGTTAGTTTGTCCTGAAAATGCTATTACAGAGAGAGAAAAACCTATTGGGACAATAGAAAGAGGAACTTCAGAAAAGGTTCAAGTGCATACGGGAATTTTAAATATGGGGGAAGCCTCAGGTGTTCCAATTGTAAAACAGTTAATTAAAAATGAAACGAGGGATGATCAATTGGTAATTATTGATGCCCCTCCAGGAAGCGCTTGTATTGTTATGGAAAGCATTAAAGATGCAGATTATTGCGTTTTAGTTGCAGAACCTACCATTTTTGGAACTCAAAACTTAAGCATGGTTCATGAATTGGTAGAGTTATTTGAAATCCCTTTTGGAGTTGTTTTAAACAAGTGTTTAGATGAAGACAATCCGGCGGAAAGCTATTGTAATGACCACAGGATAAATATTATCGGTAAAATCAAATATAACCAAAATTTGGCTGTTTTAAATTCGCGAGGCGAGATTGTATCACGAATTGATCCACAATACCAGACAATTTTTAAATTGATTTTGGAGCACATAGTTGAGGAGGTAGGATATGCAACAACTTCTCGTACTTAGCGGAAAAGGTGGAACAGGAAAAACAACGGTGGCTAGCGCCCTCATTCAACTATCGCAAGCAAAAGCATTTGCAGATTGTGATGTGGACGCGCCAAATTTAGATTTAGTTATGCACCAAACAGTAGAACCGATGACGACAAATTACTTCGGTATGGCGAAGGCTATTGTTAATGAAGAAGTGTGTATCGAATGTGGCCAATGTCAAAGTCAATGTAGATTTGATGCGATTATACATAAACAGCAGAAAGAAGCTTATGTTATCGATCTTAATGCATGTGAAGGCTGTGGTGTATGTGAACTGATTTGTCCGGTAGATGCTATACATTTAGAATCAGTTATTGATGGGCAACTAAAGTTATATAAAGATGAGCGTGTTTTTTCCACTGCACAGTTGAAAATGGGAAGCGGAACATCAGGGATGTTAGTGACTCGCGTAAAAAAACAAATGATTGAACAAGCAATAGATACAGATGTTGCTATTATTGATGGGTCTCCTGGAATTGGATGTCCGGTTATTGCATCGATAAGCGGAGTGGATTATGTCTTAGTTGTTGCAGAACCATCCATATCAGGTATGAGTGATATGGAACGTATTGTTACTACAGCCTCTCGTTTTGGAGTGAAAACATTTATATGCGTCAATAAATATGATGTGAATATAGAGTATACAGATAAAATTGAAGATTATGCAAAAAGGAAGCATTTAGAGTTTGTCGGTCGCATTCCTTATGATATACAAGCAGTGAAGGCAATTAATCAAGGGAATACAATTGTAGATATTGACTGTGCATCAGGTTGTGCGGTAGGTCAGATTTATGAAACTATAAAAAAGAGATTATAATGGAGGACGTTTATGAAAATTGCAGTAGCGAGTGAAAAAAATCAGGTGACACAACATTTTGGACATTGTATCAATTTTAATATTTATGAAGAAGAGAATGGATGTATCAAAGAAGCAATATCGATTGATAACCCTGGACATCGACCTGGTTTTTTGCCTAATTTTTTAAATGATTTAGGTGTTAATGTTATTATTTCCGGTGGAATGGGAGGCGGAGCTGTAGATATTTTTAATGAACATAATATTGAAGTTATTGTCGGTACAAGAGGAGATGCAAGAGAAGCTGTAGAAGCATATCTTCGTGGTGATTTAGAATCCACCGGTTCTGTGTGTCATGAGCATCAACATGCTGATGAATGTTGAGAATAAATAGTATAGAGAAGTAAAAAACAGTAATAAAAAGGGGCCTCGAAGCAATTAATATTCGCTTGCGATGCCCCTTTTTCTGTTGTTAATCTTCGAATAATTTAATTTTAGGCTTTTTTGCGCTTATATAGGAATCAAAAGGCAGATAATTATAGTTAAGAACAACGACGATGGTATTACCGGATCGATTTGTTATCTTAAATGAAGTCGTTGCGCATACGTCATTGCTTAGACGTGAACGATAAGGTTTTGTGACCCAATCCGTGAGTAAAGGGTTTAATAATCGAGTGAAATATTCTTCGCTTTCATGAGAAAACCCTTTCGGATATAAACCAAATAATTCTTTGTTGCGATTTCCAAAACTGGATTTATTAATAAATGAATCACTAATCTGAACACCTCTATCATCAAGAAAATAACTGCTTTCAATGAAGGAGTAGTTATTTAATAAATCCTTCATCACATGGATGAGGTCTTTTGTGTCTATATGCTCAAAAATTGTTTTCAAATGACTATTAAAATTTACAATATTAATGAGGACAGATTTTTCATCTTTTTCATATCGGGCATTGGTAATCTCAAGGGCGGATTCATAGTCAAATAAATCAATGACATGAAGTATTTGAGGATAATCAAACTCTTGTGTTGGAGAAACGTAATATCCTTGAATCATTTGAGCACCTGACCGAAGAGCTTTTTCCAAATCAACTTTTGATTCGACACCAGTAGCAATAACTAGAATTCCCATGCGATGAGCAATGCTTGTAATATGCTCAACCAAAAGTTTTGTATATTCAGAATATACTAATTTATTCAACATTTGTTGATTAAGTTTTATAATATCGGGATTAAATAACATAATCTTATCGATATTGTTATAATTTTTTCCAATATCATCGATAGAGATATAAAAACCTTTTTCACGATGATATTTAATAAAAAGATGTATAAGTGGCAGATCATCTTCTTCGATAGAGAGATTATCGATATCAATTACAATACGGTCAGTAGAAAGGCCATATTTATTAGCGCAATCTTCGATATAGTTTGATTCAATGGCTGCTTTAAAGAAAGAAATATTAATATTAATATGAAGCATGACTTTTGGATTTTGATCAGCAATAGGTTTAAATGTTTCAATCGTCTTGCAGATACAAAGCTGGTCTAATTGTTCGGATAAACCTTCTTGGTGGGCTGCTGAAAAAAGCTCTCCAGGAGAAATAATCCTCTGGTTCAATGGATCAACGCCACGAACAAAACTTTCTACACTAAACGAATATGCGTCCATTGGAAGCAAAATAACTTGAAAAAATATTTTTATTGAATGCGTTTGTATTATTTGCCCTATATTAATCATTGCCTGCTATACTCCTGTTTATAATTTGCCTTGTTCATATTGTAGCATTACAAAGTCAAAACATAAAGACATTTATTTTAAAAAATATATGGGGTATAGTTAAAGGATAAAGGGGGCATATTATGTTAAAAGTTTTTTTGGTTGAAGATGAAAAAATTATGCGAGAAGGGATCAAAGAGAATATAAATTGGACAAAAGAAGGTTTTTTATTTTCAGGGGAAGCTCAAGATGGGGAGCTAGCATATCCAATGATTAGAGATATTCAACCGGATATTGTAATCACCGATATTAAAATGCCGTTTATGGATGGATTAGAACTCTCAAAATTAATTACTCAACTTTCCCAGCAGAAATCAGTGAATAAAGCCTTGATAAATGAGGCTTGCTGATTAATCCATTGTTGAAGTTGACATTTTATAGTATCTGTTGTAGCTGTGGCGATGCCATTGGCAACCTCA